>JAABUQ010000028.1_pt1 | contig 250395 bp, 246 predicted proteins | sample 5560001 | NCBI WGS metagenome assembly JAABUQ01 (sample SAMN10711888, study PRJNA513371) | rock metagenome | isolation source: Antarctica rocks | place: Antarctica: Victoria Land, Finger Mt nord | collected 2015-12-18
TTAATGTTGCGGAGACGGGAGGGGGACAGGGGGGGTTGGGGGGGAAGTGCTGTTGATGGGGGTGAGGGATGGGGGTGAGAGGTGGGGGGTGGCAGGAGGGTGGGAGCACTGTTCTGGCGTAGGGGCGTAGGAAGGGGGATTGCCTGTCCGGAATTACGGGCTCTGTGTGTGGGGGCCAGCCGAACAGCACTGATTGAGGTGCTTGATGGGGTTGTTATACCAGGCTTGTCACTTGCGGTATCATAGATGGGCACATTCTGCGTTTTCGAGCATTGTAGGCAGGCGGTGGGTTTACGTTGATATGGATCGTGTACACTGCACACTCCTGAGCATTCAAGACCATAGAAGGAATATCTACATTGCAAAGCAGATAGTGGTCTGTAAATGACAGCGTATCATTGCTATGTACGCTATATTTTTACACTCTCCCACCCTAGATATTCCCCCAACCCACATATCGCCTCCTCCAAAGGCCTTAGTACCACACCCCAAATTCACCACAAAAACTCCGCATGCACCGCCGGCGCGTGAGCCCCCCTCCGGATCCGATCCCGGTCAGCCTCCGGAAACGGCCGCAAATGCCACCTCCGCACAAACCTCCTCGCCTCATTCTCATCCTCGAACGCAATCGTCCATCGGATCCTGATGCGTCGCGCATAGTCCCTGAACGCCTGTCTGTCACCCGGCCCTTCCCTCTCTGTACCCGCTGGCTCATTTGCATCCGGGTCCTTATTGTCCTCGTCGTTTCTTAGATCTGTGCCGATACTGGGGTCAATCTGCTGGATCGCGTCTTTGCCATTCAGCAGCGCCCACGCCATCCCCCTATGGCGCCCATCGCGCGTGATAAGCTGCTGCACCTGCTCCAGCGCCGGCACGAAGCCCTCGACCCAGAAGAGGACCGCGCGGCCGGTTTTGTCGACGGGCTGCGTGATTTCCGGGTAGCCGTGGTTGCGGAGCAGGCGTCTTAGGTCGGCGGACAGCGGCGGGGAGAGATGGACGAGCGAGGGTTTCTGGGAGGGCGGGCAGAGGGTGTAGTCTTGGAGGAGGGTGTGGACGTCGTCGCCTTGGAGGAGCATGCCTTTTGGGGGGGGCATGGGGGACTCGATGGAGGTTGGGGTGTGGGTGCGGGCGAGGTGGTGCAGATGCTGGACGTGGTGCTGGTAGGTTTGCGCGTAGGCTGGGTTGGGGAAGACGAGGAAGTAGTGGGTTTCTTGTTTGAGGGTTTTGGGATCGCGGCTGGGGATCACTGGGAGGGGGTGATTAGCTTTTGGGGTGGGAAGGGGAAATTCTCGGAGTACCTTTGAAGTAGTCCCCAGGGCCAGTCCACTCGCTGATGTGCTGGCCCTTGGGAGCGATCCGGCGGAAGTCACTGTCGATCAAGGACGGGCTGGCGACTTGAAGAACCAGTATTGAGGGGTTCCAGGATCGCAGAGCATCTTTGGAGGCAGCGTTGGCTTTGTCGTTGTCTGCTGTGCGACCTCGCGTGTACTCGTCGCCAAATGAGTCATCCTCATCGAGTATGGGCAGAGACAGCTTTGGGATATTCAGATTTTGTGGCTTCGGTTCTTTCTCACTGGCACTCTCCTTCCTAGCTTCTTCGGGGAAGAGTTCTTCGAAGAGAGACACCTTTGGTTTCGGAATCCTTTTCGAAGGCTTCTTTTTCTCGCTGGTCATATCTGGAGCATCCTGGACAGCCACCGATTCAAATTCTGAACGCTGTACTGCTCTTGAAGATGGACGATGATGTCTCCACAGCCCCTTGTTTTCCTTGTTGACCGCCAGGGGGAGCTGAGATCCATCTTCATCTTTTCTGAAGTCAGAAATTGAAGCCTCGTGATCGCCGGGATGGGCGTCTGTGTCATCTGCGGTTTCCGAGGATGGACGCTTGAATAGGCCTTGAGATTCATTGCTACCACTGGCTCGATCTTCCTTTACAATAGCTGACTTGTTGATCGAACGGTCTTCGTTAGTCTTCACTTTTCTCAATGATATTCGGGACCAAGAATTTGGTCCAACAAAAGGCACAGGCTCTGAGCCTTCAGAAGCCTGCGCATCAAAGAAAACCTTTTCGATGGTTTTTGACTTTCCAGTGGATTGCCTGTTAATTCTGACAAGATTCGAGGACCGACGAGAAGCGCTCAAAGATTCTGTCTGGGCGAAGAATGATCCTCGGCGGCGAATCTGAGGATTGCCGTCCTGCTTCTCGTGTGGTACTTTTGTTTCCTCAGTAGCTGAGTTGTCCCGATTGTTCTGGATGCTTGAAGCCCTTCCGACCGTATTGATCCCACGCTCTTCGATCCTTCCATATCCTCCAGACTCCCTTGCGCCTTTTAGAACTTCGAGGAACCTCTGGTGTCGTTGCTCGTAGGCGGCGATATTGTCGTCCGTATCAGCTCCAAAGATGATCTTCCGGATGAGGTCTTGGGGTTGCTGTTCCTGCTTTGCTGTAGTGTCCTTGGCAATTGGAAGTTGAGACCGCGCGAACTCCTTGACCTCCTTGACCAGCCTTGAGGCTTTGTGTTTGTAGTGTGCTGCATTGTTTCTAGCGTCTTTGGGCGTTGGGCTGATATGCTTTCTAATATCGAATGTGGGCTTGAGTGGAGCATGATGTAGCTTGGACGCTGGCGAGGATATGCGAAGCACTTTCGGCGTCCAGCTTCGCATGAAACTGTAAACGAGCGCCTGTAGGTGAGACGTATATATATGGGTTTGACTGACTCGTTGGTGAGGCTTGCTTCTGTTGGGCCCGTTGCGTGCGAATATATTACAGTAAACTTACCGATCGATACATGTATGAAAAAGGTTAGTCAGCCACGCCTTGAGTCGATTAGGTACTTAGAGTTATCCGTTGACTTCCTTTGCCAGCTGGGGTAGTGGGGAGCAGTATCGGAGATTTTACATAATCACAGCGTTAGCAGTCGTAGAGATCCGGACGAATATGCTTCGCGAAGTAATGGCAGATAATCGAAGCTACATTGTGCGTCCGCCACCGAAAGCTCCTCGAACAGATCTCAAAGATGCATTCTGGATCTATCTCTCACCAGGAAACCTACTACTGCATGGACTCCGCCCTGGAGAAATCTGCCAGATACGAGATCTGCAGGGTACGTCTGGATTGTCCATCGCCCGTGACAACGCAAAAATCCAAGACTCCGTAGTTCAAGTCTCACCTACCATTCAAGCTATTTGTGGGTTCAAATTAGGCGACCACATCTCAATTCAAGCGTTTAAGGATTCGATTACAACTGTTGGGTCTGTCACTCTGGAAGAAAGTGTCTACCCAAATACCAAAGAGACAATTGCTGTTACAGATCGACCACACTGGGCTTGGATAGCAGAAGATGCCTTAAGGCGGGCTGAGTACCTCTGTCCTGGCATGGTGTTGGAGGTGGAAGCTAGACATCAAAAGAGATCCTTCATGGTGGCTTCAATAAATGGGTCTGTCAATGCGGGAATGTGTCGGTTGACGCCTGATTCAGATGTCAAAGTGGACGTTGAGACTACAGGTAGTCAAAGTGAATTGTCTTCATCATCCGAACATGGATCTTTGGAGATCTTGAACGATCACATTGCTGGTCTAGATCGTCAAATCATGGAAATCAACCATAGGTTGAACGACTACAGTGATTCCCTACTAGGTAAGGTTAAATTCCCCACCCATTTCCCTCTTCGTCGGGGTGGCATCCTCATCCACGGCCCTTCTGGCACCGGAAAGACGTTGATACTGGATCACCTTACCAAGGTTGGGGGGAGCAGAGTGTTCCGCCATAAGATGACTGGCAAAGGTCAGGCCGAGAATGAGAAGAATCTGCGGCAGACCTTCGCAGAGGCTCGGCGTCATCAACCCAGCGTGATCGTGATAGATCGTCTTGAAGATATGTGTGCAAAATCGCAACCTCAAGCCTCCTTACCTGGCGTGGACTTGACCGCCATCCTGCGTGAAGAACTTGATGGCTCCAACGACGCTCGGATTTTCGTTATTGCGGCAACTAGGAGTCTCAGCAACATCAATAACGATCTTAGAACTCCGGGGCGCTTCAGAATCGAAGTTGAAACGACGGTGCCAGATTCTAAAGCACGTATCGAGATCCTCAAGATCATCAGTGGTCTATCAAAAGATGCGGAATCCCCAGAACTATACCACATAGGTGAGCGGACTCATGGTTACGTTGGTGCAGATCTACGCAGGCTCTTCTTCCGAGCAATGGACAAGGCAGAAGATAGGTTTTTGGAGTTGCGATCGAGGAATGCTACAATGAGGAAAATCGGCGTGGCCTATCGTGAAATGGAGATGACTATCACAGAAGACGATCTCAACGCCGCACTGCTGGAGATAAGACCGACAGCCATGCGAGAAGTATTTCTAGAGACTCCAAACGTCAGGTGGAGCGATATCGGAGGACAAGAAGAGGTGAAGAACAGTCTTCAAGAAGCAGTAGAATGGCCGCTCAAGGTACGTGCACCATTAGCGAGAGCTCATTGTCTGAATTAAGGAATTACAGTATCCTGATGAAATGGAATGCACTGGTCAAGATCAAAAGACCGGACTTCTTTTGTACGGACCTCCTGGTTGCTCGAAGACGCTTGTTGCGAAGGCATTGGCTACCGAAGCCGACTTCAACTTCATTGCTGTGCAAGGTCCAGAGCTACTCAACATGTATGTTGGGGAGTCGGAGCGTGCAGTCCGTGAGGTATTCCGCAAAGCCCGGAATGCGAGCCCCAGTATTATCTTCTTTGACGAAATCGACGCACTCGGGGCGTCAAGAGATACGAGCCATGGAGGTCTTCATGTTCTCACAACATTACTCAACGAGCTTGACGGTATCGAAGACTTGAAGGGAGTTGTTGTGCTTGCCGCCACGAACAACCCTGCGATACTTGACCCGGCTTTAATACGTGCTGGCAGATTCTCTACGCTTTTCTATATTGGTCTACCAGACCTTGATACAAGGATGAAGATTCTGGATATCAGGCTACGGAAGGTCAGCCACACTGACGACATCAATGTTCCTCAGCTAGCCAGAGCCATGGAAGGCTTCTCAGGGGCTGAAATAGTGAATATATGCCAGAAAGCCGGGAAAGCCGCAACGAAATCATGGCTAGAGTCAGGCAAGAAGCCGGCAAAACCGAATGTCACCATGGAGCAGCTGATGAAGGCAATTGTGGTCACAGAAAAGGGTGTCAGCGCAGAACAATTACAGGAATATGAAGCATGGAGGGCCAGTAGGCGTTGAATCAATTCCGCTAACATTGAGCCTTTCTTCGGTCCAATGTCCTAAAGCCTAAACCTTGCGTGCACTTTTTCCAACTGTTTGGTGTTATTACCATTGCTTGTTACACCCAGGATTGGTTGAAGTACTTCTTCCCACCGACATCGTCAGGTATAATAACAGTTTTAGTTGCTTCGCTCTCAGCCTTGCAGGGCTGATCTTCGCTCGGAGCCCGGGCCGACTCCGCGTTCATAGACTTCATCTTGCAAGTAGCACAACACAATAGCGCAACCTCTGATAGACTACGATTGCGTCAAGCATCGATAAACATGCAGCAGTAATTTCAACAATCGCTCGTATTCCTTGAACAAAGCTACCTCGCCCAATGGCCTCACCATCACCTGAGCGCGGCCGTTCGCGCACGCGTACTCATACCCCAACAGTACCCGAACCTCAATCACTGCCTCGCGATCGCTCCTCGCCCCGTCGCTCCATATCCCCTCGCTCCGGCTCGCGCTCACGCACACCTAGCCAGGCCCCATCAGCACGCGCGGGTAGCAAGCGCAATGGCGTCAGGGATGGGCGATCGTACAGCAAGAGCCATTCGCGGTCTCCTTCACGAAGCAAAAGCAGGGCGCGAGAGCCTAGGGACAGGAGCCATTCGCGTAGTCAGAGCAAAGGGAGTCCCAAGCCTCGCAGCTCGAAGGTACATCGATCTCCCAATATCTGCGCGAAAGTCGGGCTGACAAGGCACAGATCGTCGTCGAGCGATTAACCAAGAACGTCCACGAAGGCCATCTCCGCGAAATCTTCGGCACCTACGGCAGCATACGTGATCTCGAGCTTCCGATGAACAAACAATGTACCCTCCCCTCAATCCCCCCCCTAAACTACCCCCATCAATCCTCTCACTAACCACCCCCCCGCCCGCAGTCAACACCAACCGCGGCACCGCCTACATAATCTACACCGCCTCCCCCGACGCCGAAGCCGCCATCGCACACATGCACGAAGCCCAGCTCGACGGCGCCCTCATCAGCGTCTCCATCGTCCTCCCCCGCCGCAAATTCTCGCGCTCACCACCACCCGCCCGCTCCGTCAGACCAGCATACCAAGACCGTGGCCCGCCCCCAGGAACCTACAGAGGCCCACCACCACCACCTGCGTACGGAGGAGGGAGATACCGCTCGCCCCCACCGCCGCCGCGACGAGGCTACGACTCCCCACCGCCTAGGCGCTACGATTCGCCGCCCAGGCGTTATGATTCGCCTCCTAGACGGTACGACTCCCCGCCGAGGAGATATGCAGGCAGACCAGCGCCAAGGGATCGAGATGCAAATAACTATCGTCCGCGTTCACGCACGAGGTCGCGATCGCCAAGGTCGCGCACGAGGTCGTTTTCGTCGAGGTCGAGGAGTAGGACGCCACCGAGGAGGGGAGGGGGAGGGAGAGGTAGGAGGGAGAGTCCACCAAGAGGGGGCGGGAGGAAGAGGAGGAGTCCGAGCTACTCGAGCTATTCGAGCCGGAGCAGGAGTCGGAGTAGGAGTCGGGGGAGGTATGGACGGCGGTAGATAGGGAGTAGGAGGGGGGAAAAGTGGTGGTTGGTTGTGTTTGGGGTTATGGGGAGGGGAGGGGGGGAGTGTAAGATAAGGTGGGATGCTGGAGGTGGCATTGGTAGTTTCGCGTATGGGGGCAGAAGGAAAAGTTGCGGTATAGCGATTCTCATCCATAGGATCGTCGTCAATGACGGTGTCGACTAATAGCGGGATCTTTCCAGCGTGCCTTTTGACGATTATCAGAGAATCTTCATCGTACGGCGCTTTGCCACTGCATGTATTCTTAGAAAACCTCAATTTCAAGGTTTGAAAAGCTACTGCGCGACCTCATTGAGGCCGCAAAAAGATCGAGCTAAATGGGCATACCCTTTGAACGTCTCGATAACGATAATGCTCGTAAGGTTCCCCTTCATCCGAAGTACCACATAGACATCTCCATGACAAGGATGCTCATATGGTTCCCCTCCACTCAGAGTACTACAGTACCAAAGCTCCATATCCCGTTCCTTCGATGAGATGCACACCGTGCCACAAGCACCATTTCCACATTCCAAGCTTTCCCGGCTCAAGTCTTTCGAGAAGCGTTCCGTCAGTGTAAAGAGCTTATAAGAATGGCCACCTGCAGATGGATGTTCGCTTCGATTCCAGCCTTTTTCAGGTCAGATACTTCAGAAGCGCCAGCGATTATTACCTGGGGTATGGAGTGCTTACCTTGCATCGTTGCGGTCCACATGATAAACACATTCTTACAGTTGCTGCAAGGATGTGACCTCTTTAATTTTACATTCAGATACCTTTCGGCGGTAGCATTCCAGATTTCACTTCAAGGGCTGTTGAATACTGCCCGCGTGTCCTGGAGAGGCTTTTCAGAAAGCATGCTTAGTGCGGCATTTTTTGCACCTCAAACTCCCTAGATGATACCAATCATCGTACGTGGCGTCCTCGAAGCTCATTTGGAAATCCTTGCTGCAATGGCGACAGTGGCTCCTGGTATCGATCTCCCGAATCAAACGCGCACCACGATCCTTGACCGCGTCCAAATCCATTTCACAGGAAGCTTGTTCTCGCCTCAGCTGCTCTATGGTGCTTTTGAGCGTCAAGACCTCGTGCTGAGCAATCTGAAGATCCGCTGTGATTTCCACGTTCGTCAACTGCAGTCGGACCTGTTCGTAAGCTTTATTGGCAGCGACATATCCTAAGACCCTGTACAGGAAAGCCCCCTCGTCACGTAGTGCGTTGCGCCATGTTGCCCGGATGGTCTTCGTGGCGGTAACGGAAGGAGTTGTGGAGGTCAAGTCATCGAATGGATAGACATCATCCAGATGGTCTGCCAAAATTCGCTTTATGATATCTCTGAGGCCGAGATCGCTTTCAGGCGTGGAACTCAAGGCTTCGTGGACCACAGAAGGAAAGTCGGGCAAAGGCCAGCCCTGAGCACACTTCAAGAATTTCTCCTTCGCGAGTACTTTGAGTTCTGGCATGTCAAATTTGTCTGCCATGGCGTACACTTGCACATTGTTCATAAGACTCGACTTTTTTCCCTCCACGGAATGTTCAGGGAAGGGTATAATAGCCCCGATTCCACCAGAGTCGCTAACGCTGGAGCGTCGGTTGTCGGTTTTGATGACCGCCACGGAAGGGATCGCAGCAGAATTATCCTCTCCAGACTCTGTTATGTTGTTTCCTATATCACCCGAGCTAGACGAGCCCTCATGTTCTTCCGGTCGGAATCCATCATCGTAGTCCAGCGTGTAGAGGTACGAGAGTAAATGCTCGAATACCGTTGGATCGTCATCTTGCAGGTCAACCTCTCTGGACTCCGACTCCTGCAATTGGTTCAGCCAATGTACACGCGACTCTGGGGACTTTCTCACTAACCAAGAATGGTCCATCGCATGCAGCAGCAAAGAATTTCGATCCTCCGCAGACAATCGAGCGATGAAGCTGCCACTCCCTGGCACCGCATTTGATTGTCAGGTCAGAGTATTTCCCAGTCTGTAGCAGCTTCGCATTGCTTGCCATGAGGCGGGCGTGATGTGGATTCGTCATAGTGGGACTTGTATGCCTGTTCTTCTGCCTCGTAGATTTGTTGATGCGCTGATGCCTGAGTGATAAATATTCTGCTTGGGACTTGTGCTGCACTAATACGTCCGCTGAATTGTGCTCATAGTATTTGTTCTCCAACCTTTATGCGTCCCGGCGGTCTTCGGGAACTTCTGGTTCGGGTCATTGCAGCAGGGACGAAGCTTCGCTTATGCGGGGCCGGTCCGCTCCCGAAGCTGGCCCGAGAAGCCTAAACATTTCACCCGCGCTCCTGACTAACCGTGGGTGCCCCACTAAAATCTGACAAGCACATCTTACTGGGCCGCACCTCAAACACCAATGCAGTTCAAACACCAGATTTTAGTATATACTTTGAGTTTAATACAATAACATCACACCTGTAAATCTAATTATTATATGTTCTATATATAGATTTAAGCATTTAATATAAGCTTCAATTCTATCTCTTCTAAAATCAAATTAAGCAAGAATTTATCAAGTTATCGATTTTTCAAAAAGAAGTTTTTTTAAAACTCAAAAGTCTTGATTTTAGAAAATAATTAATACTTTAATAACTAGTGTGACCGTTGGATCGGGTCGGACACTTTGTTTTTTGTTCAACCAGAGGATTCGGACAGACTTCTTCGTTCAACCCGAAGCTATATTAATTGATTGCGCTACGTAGACTAGTCCAAATCGAGTAATTCTTTTTTTGTTTAAAAGCACACTAAATTCTCTACAATACAAGGTAACTTTTATAAAATATGTATAAAATACAAGAAAGTTATGAATTTTTTTAAATTTAAAGTTTTTTAAAGTTAAGCTTCTCGAGCCCGATTACTTAGCGATTCCCCCGCGAAATCGAGCCCGACGATCAGGCTATTAATAACAACAACAAAATCTAAAAATAATAAGCAACAAGATTAATATTTGAACTATATTTAAAAATTGTGTTAATAGAAATTAGATATAAAACTCTTGTTGCTATTATTATATAAAGTTAATATATATAATACTCAATAGAGTAATTTTTTCAAGTTTCAAAAAATTAAATAATGCGTTTGTAAATACTTAATTAATTAATTATCTAGTAAGATTGTTTTTGATTAGACTAATTGTGTTAAATCGAATTATCGAATTCGAATTAAAAATTTGATTCGAATCTTAACAATTTATATTAATTTGATTCGAAAGTTTTAACAATTCGATTTCTAAAGTTAAAATTGACAATTCGAATCAAATTGTAGACTTAAAATTAAAAATTAATTCGAAAAATCGATTCGAATTGTTAAGACTTAATATTAGTATAAAGAAATTCTAAAATAAATAGTAGAAAATTATATTCTATTCTATAATTTTTCGATATAGAATTATCTAGTAATATATGATAATAATATATTCGAACTATCTAGATAGCTAGAATTAAATTATTAATTTAATTTTTCTAGTTAAAGAGTTCGACAATCTTATTCTACATAACTTTGTCAAAAATTGTAAAAAAAAAATCATTATATTTTGAGAAGAATTTGAACTCTTGATCTTTTAACTTGCAATAACAATAATACAATATCTATAATAAAATTAACAAGAGTATAGTAATGTTCTTGATAATATTATTATAAATATTGTATTACTATTATTAAAAGTTAAAACGCTCTATTATTGAGCTATAAAGATTTTGATATTTGAGTATATTCTATTTAAAAATATATAGAGAACTAATAACTTTAAAGCAATAATATAATTCTTAAAAAATCAAATATATTATTCAAAAAATCGATTTAAATTGTTAAGATATTAGTATAAATATAAATTAGATTTAATAGATTTGAAATTTTAGTCTTATATTTTATTTAAATTGTTTAATTATAACTTGATAATACAATACAATAATACAAAAAGATAATATATTATAATAGTAATATATAATAGCAAACTCTTTAAACTATATATATAAAGCTATCAATTTAAAATTTTACTAATTCCGATTGTTTTACTATTATTTTGAGGAATCTAATTCGAGTTATTTTCTATCTTGTTTAGACTGGTCGCGCTAACCCGGAAATGTCACGTGCAAATGCCAAGACTTGGATTAAAAAAAATTCGAAGAATCGAATCGCTCAAAGTAGTTTAGTCGATTACTATAAGTAGTTTAGCGCGCTTCGCGCTAAACTACTTTGAGCGATTCGATTCTAAAAAATCGTCACGACCTAATCTTGGCGTCGAGTTAAACTAGAGGGGTGATATCATAACTCGACCTAACGATTAGTCTACTTATTGTATAAGCAATAACGCGATATTTTGTTACGTTAATATATATTACATTCTTTAATATATATATTAATATTTAATATTATTCTAGATTAATAGAACTTCTTGGTTATTAGAGTTCTTGTTTTCTTAATTTCGAAGTATTTTGTTAGCGAATTATTGTAATATAATTTAAGAAATTTCTCTTTAAAAAATATTTTATTTAAAATAAAAATTGCATAAAAGAAGAATAATACTCTTTTGTAAATTAATTATCTTTGTTTAACGCAAATATTACGAGTATTATTTAATATTAATTGTTCTTTAATCTTAAGAGTTAATAAGTTTTTATTTTAAAACTTCTTAATCTTGATTAACAATAAGAAGAAGAAACTTTCTAAGTAATTTTTCTCTTTATATATTGAGCAAATATTATATTGATGCAACTATTGTGTTACAATACTTTAAGTAATTTTTACAATTTTTTTTTGTTATTTTAGTGTTTGTAATCTTCTTATTTGTAAATATATTATAAGAGAGTTTTTCAAATAATTTATTGTTAAGATTCTTAATTATAAAAGTCTTAACTTTGTTCTAGAAGTACAAAAATTACGCTTTAACAATATTTCGAATTAGTTTCGAAATTATTTTAATAATTGCGATTATAATATTTTTCAACTTATTCTAAAGAATAAATAAGTAGATTTCGTTATTTATATCTTTTTTATAATTAAATTGTCAAGATAGTTTATTTACAAGATTAATCTTTTTTGTGTAATATTGTTACGAGCTTATTCAAGCTATATTAGTGATTTAGATTCTATACGTTATGGGCGCATTTGTTATTATGTTTAACGTACTTAAGAAGCGAACATCTTAAGTATAATGTTTAACATGTTCGATAAGCGAACATTGCGAACAATTATGTTCGTTATGCTTAACGAACGAACAAGACGAACAATCTATATTTTCTTAATATATAGAAACTAGAAACGCGACTTTTTTATAAATTGTATTTAACTTATCTTAAGTTTTTATTTATTGTTACTCTAATTCATTGAATCATTTGTAAAGATTTATTAAATATAAAATTGTTTATAATTGCAACTCTTGTTATTAAGTAATTGCTTACATTGTTTGAAAACGTCTATAAATCTCTTCAATAACATAATTTTTTTTAATACTTCTTTCGAAAGTATTAACGTAACACTTTAAACATTTTAAGAATGTTTATATTAAATCAACGCGTCTCTATCTTGAACATTAGTTTAATAATATTACGTCGACTCTCTATTAATAGAGACGACAAGATAAAAATTAATAAGTCTAACGTCTATTATAGAGATTAAATTAGTCTAAAGAATTAACTTATGTAAGTAAATATTTATTTTATTTTTTATCTTGTTCTAACGAACAAAAAGACAATTCTTGTATTTATATTTTTTAAAGAAAGAGTTTAGCATTAACTCAAATTAAACTTACGCAAATATTTAAAAAATTATAACGAAAATTCTCGTACGATGTTCACGAATTTCGATAACTTTAAGAGAGAATTTCGAAGAATTTTCGAAACATTTAACAAGAAACAAATTGCGAAAAAAATGATTTAATATCTAATTTAACGAATCTTTGCAACAAATTACGCAATAGAATTTCAAAAATATATTAATTTTATTAAATAAAATAATGTTGCACTTATAACAATGTTTCGACGAAATTTTAAAAACAATCTTAAGAACGAAATTATGTGCGATGACAAATTTATTAACGATATGTTTAATTTTATCGAAGTAATTATTAATTATAACGACGAAATATATAAGAAAGCTATAAAAAAGCGATACGATTAACTCTATAAAAAAATAGAAATCTTTTTTGAGTTAACGATCAAATATTAGTAAAGAGAATCTCGTTCTAATTAAAAGTATAATAATTCAAATTATTGTAAGTTTGCATTTATAAAATTAAATTTTATTTAACGACGCAAAGAAAAAAACTTTAAAGAAAAGCAAAATAACAAATTTTAAAAAACGTGCTATTTATGTGACAAATCCAATCACTTCGCAAGAGATTGTCGATTATAAAACTTAATAAATCGTCGACAAATCAATGTTATATTAAGAGAGATACTTGATAGCTAAAATGACATTAAAGAGCAAATTGACACAAAGATAAACACTTTTAAGATTAAATTAAATAACGATTATTATTTGATAAAGAATCTAAATTAGTTATAGAAAGTTCTAAATAAAACATTATTAGACAAAACATTCGCATTTATGCAAGAAGTTAATTAAGCACTTTAAAAATTTATTAAATTTTATAACTTAATTATCGACTCAAATAAAAAGTATAATTGAAAGAATTTTCACAAATGCATAAAAAACATTACGAATTATTTCAAGATTTTAATTAATTTATTGAAGATTATAAACGAATATAAGAAGAAGCTAGAAAGTAATGTTATAATAAAAAAGAATATATTTAACATTATTATAAAACAATTAAATTTTATAATATATGCAAATCTTAATTAAACAACTTGTTACAACAATTTATATTAAATTTATCTAAAAGAAAAGAACGAAATTAATTGATTTTTTAGAAAGTTAAAGTTAGCAATTTAACAACAAAAGAAAGCTTAATGCAAATAGACGTTTAAAGTAGAAGTTGCAACACAAAAGCAAGAAAAGTTTCAAATTTCTTAATAAAAAATATATTAAAGAAATGCAATATATTAGTTTAACAATAACAAATAAATTTAATAACGCACACATAATATTTTATTACATTAGTTAAGATCAACGATTGTCGACTCACAACAATAATTGATTTTGATACAATAAATAATTTTATAATTAAAGCTCTTATAAAGAGAAAAGAATATTTTATTTGAAAGAAGTTTAACGCTTACAATCTAAGAATTGTAAATAAAAACTCGTTATTCGCAAAAAATAAAAAAGTAAATAGAGAAACGAAATTATTATCGATAACTATTTAACAACATTACGAAAAACTAATTTTAATATAATAAAAATTATTACTTATAATATCGTTTTAGAAATGTCTTAATTGAAGCAACACAATTTAGAAATTGATTAAAATATACGAATACTTAGATTCGCGCAATATAATTACGCAATTTATATTCAATCTACGCATTAATAGCGTTCGATAATAGATAAAAGATTAAATCGAAAATCGATCGCAAGTAGCGAGTTTGCATTTTCGCAAAAAAACGATTTAATAAAGTTGAATTCGATAAATATTAATAAAGATTAATTAAGTTACAAAGTTAAAATAAATAAAGAAAATTGCGAATTTTTTAAGAGCTTTAATGTTACGCTAATACTTTCGTAAGAAGTATTAAAGTAAGTTATGTTATTAAAGAGATTTGTAAACGTCTTTAGACAATGTAAACAATTATTTAATAACAAGAATTGCAACTATAAACAATCTTATGTTTAATAAATTTTCACAAGTGATTCAATGAATCAAAGTAACAATAAGTAAAGACTTAAGATAAGTTAAATACAATTTATAAGAGAGTCGTATTTCTAGTTTCTATATATTAAGAAAATATAAATTGCTCGTCTTGTTCGTTCGTCAAACATAGCGAACATAATTGTTCGTCTAGTTCGTTCGTCAAACATAGCGAATATTATGTTCGAGATATTCGCTTCTCGAATATGTTAAACATAATAATAAATGCGTTCGTAGCGTATAAAATCTAAATCACTAATATAGCTTAAATAAGCTCGTAACATTATTTTTCTTCTTTAAAGTTTTTGTCTTAAAAACTCAATGTCTTCTTATAATGTCTTTAAGAAAAATTAATATTAAAAACTTTTCTTTTTGTAAAAAAGATTTTTTTGACGATTTAGATCTTGTATGTTTAACGATGCGTTCTTGTCGCAATTGTGCGATGTCTAATAAAGTTTATTGTGTGAACGATGATTTCGAAAAGTGTGTGAAATGTGTACGATCGAATCGTAATTGTAATTTGGCAATCTTGTTTACTTCGATAAAACGAATTTATAAGAAAAGATTACGCTTAAAGAAAGAAATGCGCAAAGCGTATACTAAGCTAAGTCGCTTAAAAAAGCAATTAAATTTTTTAAAAAATAAAGAGAAAGAAATGATCGTAACGAAGTAAAAGAACATTAATAATCTAAAAATGAATAAAGCGCTTTTTGTTAAATTTGTTGCAAAGACTTTCGAATTGCTATTCGATATATCGTTCGAACAATTTCAATTTTTAATTAATTAAAATTAAGTTATTGTCTTTTTATTTAGTTTTAATAAAACTTTCTTAAAAGATTTTAATAACGATTAAGATTTTTCTTTGATTTTTATGTATTCTTTAAGATAAAATATTCTTTTTATTTGATAAAATATTTTTGATTTTTTTGTTTTAGAATTTTTTCAATCTTATATTATTATTTTTTTATGAATGAAAATAAAATGTGTCTTGTAAAAACGTAATTAAATTCGTTAATTTTAACAATAAAATATAAAAACTAGAAATACTTTAACGTTCTTAGATAAGTCGAATTCGTAAATGATTAATTTCTTTGTCTTTTTAACGAGAAATAATTCGACTTTAATATGATTTAATTTTTTGCTTAACTTTCTTGTTTTAAGATTTTTCGTAAAAAGATATATTTTATTTCTCTTCTTTAATTGAGATGTCGTTTTTCGTTTTTCGTTTTAATACTTAATCGACTTTTTTTGCATTCTTAAGATGTTGTCGTATATCTTTTTTAATGTCGTTATTCTTTCGATAACTAATTAAGTTAATAAATGCTTTCGCTCTTTCTTTAAGAGATTAAATTCTTTGTTATAATTAACAAAGAATAAAGTTATTTTAACGATATTCGAAATCTTTGCATTTAGTGTTAATTAAGTTATAGATAAAAGTGATATTCAATTGTTGTAAATATTGTTGACGTAATGTCTTAAATATTGCTTTAAACTCTAGTTTGTTCGCTCTATTTAATCATTCGTAATCGAATGATAGACAATGAACATTTTAAGTCTTATTTCTAACATTGATAGAAGCGTCTTTCAATAATTAGACGTAAAAAGCTTATCTTTGTTATTAGTTAATTCTTTAAATATATTGTAATATCGTATAAGTCAATTTAGTACAATGTATTTTAATTGTTTTGCTATGAACTTTTTCTTACATACAATAATATATTGTAACAAGCTATTTAATTAAGACTTGCGTATACTATAAGATTCAATTGTTTTATTATAATGTCAAGTATGTTTTTTTTGTAATAACATTGCTTTTTAGTTTTTTCACGCATTCGTTTATGATCTTCGATAAATTAACTAAAGTCTTAAAATGATTCGTAATGTCTTTTATGCATTCGTGAAAATTCTTTTAGTTATACTTTTCGTTTAAGTTAATAATTAAACTATAAAATTTAATAATTTTCTAAAGTGCTTAATTAACTTTCTACGTAAATGCGAATGTCTTATTTAATAATATTTTATTTAGAACTTTTTGTAATTAATTTAAGTTCTTTATCAAATAATAATCGTTGTTTGATTTAATTTTAAAGATTTTTGTCTTTGTGTCAATTTGCTTCTTAATGTCGTTCTAGCTATTAAATATCTCTCTTAACATGACATTGATTTGTCAACGATTTATTAAGTTTCGTAATTGATAATCTCTTGCGAAATAACTTAATTTGTTACATAAATAACATGTTTTTTATAATTTGTTACATAAATAACATGTTTTTTATAATTTATTACATAAATAACATGTTTTTTAAAATTTGTTATTTTGCTTTTCTTCAAAAAAAAATTTGCGTCATTAAGTAAAATTTAATTTTATAAATGTAGATTTACGATAATTTAAATTATTGTACTTTTGATTAAAACAAAATTCTTTCTACTAATATTTAATTGTTAATTCAAAGAAGATTTTCGTTTTTTCGTAAAATTAATTGTATTGTTTTTTCATAATTTTTTTATATAGTTTGTCGTCGAAATCGATAATTACTTCGATAAGATCGAACATATCGCTAATAAATTTGTTATTGCGCATAATTTTGTTCTTAAGATTGTTCTTAAATTTTTGTTAAAACATTGTGTTACGAGCCTAGCAGAAACGTACCAATATAAGGAATACGCTTAGGCGTAGTACGAGATACGAATGCCTGCATGCTCGCTTTGCTCGACGAACGAACAAGACGAGCAAGATATGCTCGCTTTGTTCGACGAACGAACAAGACGAACAAGGTATGCTCACTTTGCTCGACGAGCGAACAAGACGAACAAGATATGCTCGCTCTACTTAACGAACGAACAAGACGAACAAAGTATGTTCGCTTTGTTCGACGAGCGAACAGAACGAACAAGAAAGAATCTTCTTTAATATATAGATTTTCTAAATACGACTTTTTTATAAATCGTGTTCAACTTATCTTAAGTCTTGATTTATTGTTACGACTACTAAAGTTGCAAATCCTTGTTATCAAGTGATTGCTTACATTGCCTAAAGACGTCTACAAATTTCTTCAAAAGCACAACTCTCTCTAATATCTTAAATCGCTAGATAGCAACGTAACACTTTGAACACTCTAAGGATGTCTATATTAGATCAACGCGCCTCTATCTCGAGCACTAGCTCATTAGCATCACGTCGACCCTCTATTGATGAAGACGACAAGATTAGAATTAACAAACTCGACGTCTATCATGAAGATCGAATTGGCTTAAAAGACTAGCTTATGCAAGTAAATATTTATTTCATCTTCTATCTTGTTCTAGCGAACAAGAAGACAATTTTCGCATTCACATTTCTTAAAGAAAGAGCCTAGCATTGGCTCAAGTTAAACTTACGCAAGTACTTGAAAAATTATAACAAAAATTCTTGTACAATGTTTACGAACTTCGACAACTTCAAGAGAGAGCTTCGAAGAATCTTTGAAACATTTAACGAGAAACAAATCGCAAAAAAAGTAATTTAGCATCTAATTTAACGAATCTTTGCAACAAAGTACGCAACAAGATTTTAAAAATATGTCAATCTTATCAAGTAAAACGATGTCGCACTTATGACAATGTTTCGACGAGATTTTAAGAACAATCTTAAGAACGAAATTATGCGCGATGGCAAAAGCATTAGCGATATGTTTAATCTTATCGAAGTAATTATCGATTTCGACGACAAGTTGTATAAAAGAGCTATGAAAAAAAGATATAATTAATCTCGAAAGAGAGCAAAAACCTCTTTAGAATTGACGATCGAATATTACTTGAGAGAATCTCGTTTTAATTAGAAGTACAATAACTTAAATTATCGTGAACTTGCATCTATGAAATTGAACTTTATCTAACAACGTAAAGAAAAAAACTCTAGGGAAAAGCAAGATAACAAATCGAAAACGTGCTATTCATGTGACAAATCGAGTCACTTCGCAAGAGATTGTCGTTCAAAGAATTTAATAATTCCACGACAAATCAATGCTATGTTAAGAGAGATACTTGATAGCTAAGACGACATTAGAGAGCAAATCGACATAGAGGCGAACACCTTCAAGACTAGATCGAACGACGACTATTATCTAATAGAGAACTCAAATTAGTTGAAGAAAGTTCTAGATAAAACATTATTAAGCAAGGCATTCGCATCTACGTAGAAAGTCAACAATGCTATTAAAAGAATATGACAAAATAAACATTTAAGAACGTTATATTCGCATAGCCCAATTATAGACTTCGACGCCAAGTATAAATGAAAAGACTTTTAGGAAATGCTAGAAGAAATTATGGAACGACTTGACGCTTTAGATAGCTCATCGAAGAAAAAACAAATCAATCAAATCGTAAATAAATGCGAGGAAACGCTAGAAAGCGATGCTAGTATAGAAAAGAACGTTCTCGACGAAATCGAGCAACAACTAAGCAATGTTAATTTATCTCGATAGAAGATAGAGCAAGCAAAGAGACATAAGACTCTTAGTTGAACAACTTGCTACGACGACTTATGTTGAATCCACATGAAAGACAAGAAAGAATCAAGATAATTTCCTAGAGCATTATCGAAGTCAAAGTTATTGTTTTAGCAACAAAAGAAAGCTTAGCAAAGAAAGAAGCTTGAAGCGAAAGTCGCAACATCAAAACAAGAAAAAGTCAAAACCTCTTAATAAAGAGCATATCAAGAGAGTGCAATATGTTAGCCCAATAGTAGCAACTAAATTTAATAGCATACGCACGATGTTTTATCACATCAATTAAGATTAATGATTGTCGATTCATCGCAATGGTCGATTTTGATGCGATAGATAATTTTATAACTAGAGCTCTTGTTAAGAAGAAAAATTATTCTACTTAAGAGAAGTCTAACGTCTACAATCTAGTAATTGTAGATAAAAACTCATTACTCGATAAGAATGAAAAAGTAAATAAAGAAACAAAGTTACTATCGATAGCTATTTAGCAACATTATGAGAAACTAATCTTTAATATAGTGAGAATGATTATTTACGATATCGTTTTAAGAATGCCTTGATTAAAGCAACACAATTCAAAAGTTGACTAAAATATACAAGTACTTAGATTTGAGCGATGTGACCACGCAATTCACATTCAATCTACGCATCGATAGCGTTCGATAATAGATAAAAGATAGAGTCAAAATTCGATCGCAAGACGCGAACTTGCATTTTTGAAAAAGAACGATTAGCATATCGAATTTAATTCGATAGACATTAGCAAAGATTAGTTGAGCTAAAACGTCAAAGTATGTGAAGAAATTTGCGAATCTTTTGAGAACCTTGAAATATCTAGTAAAGCGAGAGAATCGCTAAAACACATATCACGAATATATAACAAATGAAAGTATCTATTTTAAGAAAAGGAAACGACAAAGGCTCTATCTAAACATTAATCGTAAAATCACGAAATTAAATTTAAATTAGGCAAGAAACCCACGTTTGAATTTATTTACGCTCTATCGAAGAAAGAATTGTCAATACTTCGCAAATACTTGGCAAAAAACGAAAAGAAAAAATTTATTAAAAAATCTTAATTACGAGCAAAATATTCGATTCTCTTTACATTTAAGAAGAACGAAGAACTTCGCTTATGTGTCGACTATCAAAAGTTGAACGACATAACGATTAAGAATCGATACTTATTATTCAATATTAGCGAGCTTTAAGATCGACTATTCAAAGTTAAGTACTTCATCAAATTGGACTTACGAGAAGCGTATAATTAAATTAGAATGAAAACGAGAGAGAAGTGAAAGATAGCTTTTTGTACACGATATAAACTTTACAAATACATGATAATGTCGTTTGAACTCATCAACGTCTCGACAACATGTCAAAAAATGATCAACGATGCGCTACGACAATATTTGGACATTTTTGTCATAGCATATTTGAACGACATCATAATATACTTAATCACGTTGAAGAAACATATGTAGCATGTTTCCCAAGTATTGAAATGTTTAAACAAAAGAGATCTACGTCTTAAATCAAAGAAATGCGAATTTCATCGAAAGAAAATGAACTTTCTAAGATTCGTAGTAGAGCGACGTGAAATTCGAATGAATTTAAAGAAAATTAAGGCAATTAAGAAATAATTAATCTTAATCGATGTCAAGAACATTTAAGCCTTTATAGAATTTGTTCAATACAATAGAAAGTTCATCAAAGACTTTTTAAAAAGATCGATATCACTAACAAATCTAACAAAGAAAGACAAGCCTTAAAAATGAAAATTAAACAAAAAAGCAACATTTCAAGAGTTAAAAAAAGAGTGCTTGAAAAAACTAGTACTCAAGATGTTCGATTTCAAGAAATTAGAATGAATGAAAATCGACGCATTAAATCTAGTTATCGATGCATGCTTTAATCAATTATATGAAGACATGTAACACTCAATGATATACTACTCTAGAAAACTCTCGTTAGCGAAACAAAACTACGACATTTATAACAAGAAACTACTTGCGATAGTAATAGCCCTTAAAGCATGAAGAATATACATAGAAGAAGCATTAAGACTCACTATTCTAACGAATTATAAGAACTTATTGCACTTCATTACGACGAAGAAACTTAATAAGAGACAAATGCGATAATTCGAGAAACTAGAACAATACAAGTTCAAGATATTGTATATCTTAGAGAAAGAAAATGACAAAGTAGACGCACTTAGTAGACGAAAAAATCATATAAAAACGAAGAAATCGTTCAATCATAGTATACTTAAGGTCAACAATGACGAATTACTATCGATCAATAAGTATAAGATAAATGCAATCTTACAAATTTTGAGAGACGAATCAAAAGAGTTTTCGATCAAAAAAAGAAAGCTTCAAATACTAATCAACAAAGTCGACGAATGCATAAAAGAGCATCATGACAAATCATTGCAAGAACATTTAGGAATAATCAAGACACTTTAGCTTTTACGCTAGCATTACTAGTTTCTCAACATGAGACAAGTTGTCGAGGCATACGTTAAACGATATCTTAGTTGTTAGCAAAACAAGCATAATACATATGCGAGCTATGGCGAAATCCAATATTAGAAATTATCTAAATCGTCATGGAATAAAGTTACGATAAACTTTATTATTAAGTTGCTCAAGTCGACGAATCTAACAATTAGAGATAAATATGATTCGATACTAGTAATGATTGACAAACTTATTAAGTACTCATATATTATCGCATGCAAAGAGAAATTTATAGCAAAACAACTAGAATACATCGTACTAGATCGATTGATTAGATATTATAATATATTCAAAGGACTAACTAGTGACAAAGACAAGCTCTTCACGTCTAACTATTAAAAGACATTGATATCAATGTTAGATACAAGACTTCGCATGTCAATTGTCTATTACTTGATTACAAATGATTAAACAAAGCGAACAAACCAAAGTCTTGAGCAATATTTGAGGCATTACGTCAACAATATTTAGAACAACTAAGTATCACTTCTATCTATGACACAATTAGCGTTAAATTCAAAGGTTTTAAATACGACAAAGAAAACGCTCTTCTTCGCTAATTATAACAAGGAGTCAAACCTTTTTGACTCGCAACGAAAGCATCGAACGATTTAGTTAATCATCGAAAGAATAGCGACACTAAAAAAGATATACGACAACATCTCGTTAATGCAAGAACGATCGATCAAGTACTAGAACAAAAAGCGAAAAATGACATTTTAACTAAAAGAGAGAGATAAGATGTATCTTTTAACAAAAAACTTGAAGATTAAGAAGAAAAGCAAGAAACTCGATCACGTTAAAGTCGAATCATTTTTTATTAAAACAATCAAAGAATCGATCAACTACGAACTTGATCTACCTAAAAACGCCAAAGTATTTTTAGTATTTCACATATCATTGTTGAAATTAATCGATCTCAATACGCCTATATAGGAAACATTTCATTATAAATCACAAGAGAAAAATCGATTCGAAGTGAAAAGAGTTTTGAAGAAGAAAAGTCAACAATATTTTGTCAAATGAAAGAGATATTTTACGACGAAAAACACGTGAGAACTCAAGAAGAATCTCGATGATTGCGACGATCTCATTTAGAAATTTCATCAAAATCGAGCGAATCAACAATTAGAGGCGATCAATTTAAGAAGTTCGAGAATTGAAATTGTTCGAAGAAGACATCGAAGAGAAACTTAAAAGCTTTAGGCAATGAGATCTTCTTCTTGTTTTTTAGCGTGTCGATGACACTTCATTTCGAGAGCATTATCTCTTTTTTCTTATTTTTCAATTGTTGCAATTGATGTTTTAATTGATAGAGCTTAGTCTTTATCTCACGAATCGCATCGCGTACGCGAAGTCGCTTCTTATAAATTCGACGAAATTTGATTGGCGAGATCGCCAAATCATAGAGCTTGTTCGTCTTCACACAATAGATACACTTCTTCGACATCTTATTAAGGATACAAGTTTTTTCTAGCGAAGAACAACGCTTACAAGGACGCATCGCAAGAGATAGAGAATCGACGAAGTTAAATAAATCTTTCTTGCGTTTGAAGAAATTACGATCGTTGATTTTGCGAGAAGGCATTAGAAAGAATGTTTTCAAGACGAAAGCTTAAGAGAGAGAAAATAGTGTTACGAGCCTAGCAAGAACGTATCAATATAAGAAATACGCTTAGGCGTAGTACGAGATACGAATGCCTACATGTTCGCTTTGTTCGACGAACGAACAAGACAAACAAGGTATGCTCGCTTTGTTCGACGAGCGAACAAGACGAACAAGATATGTTCGCTCTATTCGACGAACGAGCAAGACGAGCAAGATATGCTCGCTTTGTTCAACGAGCGAGCAAGACGAACAAGATATATTCGCTTTGTTCGACGAACGAACAAGACGAACAAGAAAGAATCTTCTTTAATATATAGATCTTCTAAATACGACTTTCTTATAAATTGTGTTTAATTTATTTTAAGTCTTGACTTATTGTTACGACTACTAAAGTTGCAAATCCTTGTTATCAAGTGATTGCTTGCATTGCTTGAAGACGTCTACAAATCTCTTCAAAAGCACAATCCTCTCTAATATTCTAGATCGCTAGATAGTAGCGTAACACATTGTTATAAATGCGACATCGTTTCATTTAATAAAATTAACATATTTTTAAAATTTTATTGCGTAATTTATTACAAAAATTCGTTAAATTAAATGTTAAATCACTTTTTTCGCAATTTGTTTTTCGTTAAATGTTTCGAAGATTCTTCGAAGCTCTCTTTTGAAATTATTGAAATTCGTAAACATTGTACAAGAATTTTTGTCATAATTTTTTAAATACTTGCGTAAATTTAATTTGAGCTAGTGTTAAGCTCTTTCTTTAAGAAATATTAATGCGAAAATTGTTTTTTTGTTCGCTAAAACAAAATAAAAAATGAAATAAATCTTTACTTGCATAAGTTAATTTTTTAGATCAATACAATTTTTATAATAGACGTCAAGTTTATTAATTCTTATTTTGTCGTCTTCATTAATAGAGAGTTAACGTAATGCTATTAAGCTATTGTTTAAGATAAAAACGCGTTAATTTAATATAAACATTCTTAGAGTGTTCAAAGTGTTACGCTAGTACTTTCGTAAAAGATATTAAAGCGAGTTATGTTATTAAAAAGATTTGTAAACGTCTTTAGACAATGCAAGCAATCATTTGATAACAAGAATTGCAACTATAGACATTCTTATATTTAATGAATTTTCACAAGTGATTCAATGAATCAAAGTAACAATAAGTAAAGACTTAAGATAAGTTGAACACAATTTATAAGAAAGTCGCGTTCGAAAGCTATATTTTTTTTTATCATTTAAGATTTAAGATGTTCAAGATGTTCAAGATTTTAATTATTTAAATTATCTTAATTTTGAATTTAAAATGTTTAAAAGTTAAGTCTTCTTAATTATCTTAATTTTGTTAATAAATCTTTTCTTTTTAATTATCTTTTGTGAAGAGAGATGTGCGACAAATAGTATCTATTAACACGCGACTCGTAACACTATTTTTTTTCTTCAAGAGTTTTTATCTCGAAATTATTTATTCTTTTTTATTATGTTAATCAAGTTAATTATTGAACAACGTCGCAATTTCGTTGTTGATCGTCGCTATAAGTACGTTATTTTCGCAATGCGTTCTTGTCGAATTTGTGTCTTATTCGACGTATCTTGTCGAATAAATAAGAAGTATCTTAAGTGTAAAAAGTGTTATCGAAAGAATTGAAAATGTGATTTGACTTCTAATTATTAAAAAATGAATAAAGCTATTCAAAAGACTAAAAAGCTAAATGATAAAATAACAAAATTGCGTCTAAAGATTGCGCAAAAGACAAAACACAAAAAACACTAATTTTGTCGTTTAAAAAATATAAGTGATGCGAAGTCAAAAAACATTCTAAAGATCAAAAAAAGCGAGAAAAAGATCGAATGTACTAAAGAGACGTTCGAAGTTCTATTCGATACTTTTATCGATTTTTCATTATTCGCTTTCTTGTCTTTTAATGTTTTATCAACTCTTATAAGTAATTTTGTCGTTAACGAAATCGTCGCAATTTGTCAAAGCATTTCTTTAAAATCTTGAGTAACTCTTATGTGTTTTCGAAGATAAAATATTCTTTTCATTTGATAAAATATTTCTAATCTTTTTATTGTAAAATTTTCTTCATCTTATATTGTTTCTCTTCTTGTGAGTGAAAATAAAATGTGTTTTGTAGAGACGTAATTGAATTCGTTGACTTCAACAATAAGATATAAAATACTAGAAATACTTTGACGTTCTTAAGTAAATCGAATTCGTAATTGACTAATCTCTTTGTTTTCTTAACGAGAAATGATTTAACTTTAACATAATTTAATTTCTTATTTAACTTTCTTGTCTTAAGATTTTTTGTAAAAAGATATATTTTTTTTTTTTTTTTAGTTAAGATGTTATTTTTCGTTTTTTGTTCTAATATTTGATCAACTTTTCTTACATTTTCGAGATGTTGTCGTGTATTTTTTTTAGTGTCGCTATTCTTTTAATAATTAATTAAGTTAACAAATGCTTTCGTTTTTTTCGAAAAGATTAAATTCTTTATTATAATTAACGAAGAATAAAGTTATTTTAATGATATTCGAAATTTTTGCATTTAATGTTAATTAAATCATAGATAAAAGTGATACTTAATTGTTGTAAATATTGTTGACGTAATATCTTAGATATTGCTTTAGACTCTAGTTTGTTCGTTCTATTTAATTATTCGTAATCGAATAATAGATAATAAACATTCTAAGTCTTGTTTTTAACATTAATAAAAATGTCTTTTAATAATTAGATATAAAGAGCTTGTCTCTATTACTAATTAATTCTTTAAGTATATCGTAATATTGTATAAGTCGATTTAATACAATGTATTTTAGTTGTTTTGTTATAAACTTCTTTTTGCATGCAATAATATATAAATACTTGATAAATTTGTCAATTATTATTAATATCGAATTATATTTGTTTTCAATTGCTAAATTTATTAACTTAGACAACTTAATAATAAAGTTTATCGTAATTTCATTTCACAACAATTTAAGTAATTTCTAATATTAAATTTCGTCATAATTCGCATATGTATTATGTTTGTTTTGTTAACAATTAAGACATCGTTTAATATATGTTTCGACATTTTGTCTTATTTAAGAAAACTAATAATATTAACGTAAAAGCTAAAGAATTTTGATCACTTTTAAGTGCTTTTGCAATGATTTATCATAATGTTTCTTTATACATTTGTCGATTTAATCGATAAAAAATATAAAGATTTTTTCTTTCTTTATTAAAAACTCTTCTTTATTGTTTTTAAATATTTGTAAAATGACATTTAATTCGTATTTGTTTGCTAATAGTGATTCGTTTTTGTTAATCTTAAATATGTTATAATTAAACGATTTCTTCGTTTTTATATAAACATTTTTTTTTGTTAAATGCGTTTGCTTTATCGTTATTTTTGTTTAATATAAATTGTATTTTAAACTTGTATTGTTTAAGTCGTTTTAATTATCGCATTGATCTTTTATTAAATTATTTAACAATAGTAAATTGTAAAAGATTTTTATGATTTATAAGAATCGTAAGTTTTAGTAATTTTTTAATGTATACTTTTTATAATTTTAAAGCAACTACAATAGCAACTAACTTTTTGTTATAAATATTATAATTTTGTTCGATTAACGAAAGTTTTTTTGAAAATTATATTATTAAGTGTTATATGTTTTCATGCTTTTAATTAAAGCATGCATCGATAATTAAATTTAATGCGTTAATTTTAATTTTATTTAATAATTGTTAAATTGTACATCTTTAATACTAATTTTTTTAAGCACTTTAGTTTAAAATTTTAAAATAATTTCTCTTTCGTTAATTTTTATACTTATGACGTCTTCTTTTTTGTAAAATTCGTTAATAATATTGCATTAACGAAGTAGTTTTTGATAAATTTCTTGTTGTAATTTATGAAACTTAAAAAGAATTAAATTTTTTTAACATTAATAAATAATTTTCATTCTTTAATTGTTCGTAATTTTTTGAAATTCATGCGTACTTTATGTCGTTCAATGACAAATTCAAAAAAGTTAATTTTTTTTTAATAAAACTCGTATTTCTTTAATTTAAAATGTAGATTTCTTTTATTTAAACATTTTAATACTTTAAAAATATAATTCACATGTTTTTTCAAGATATTTAAGTAAATTATGATATCGTTTAAGTATACTATGACAAATCGATTTAGATATTGTCGTAATACATTATTAATTATTTCTTAATACGTTGTTAAAAAGTTCGTAAATTCGAACGACATTATTATATATTTGTATAATTTATATCGTATGCAAAAAGTTATTTTTTACTTTTTCTTTATTTTTATTTTAATTTGATTGTACGTCTTTTGTAAATTTAATTTAATAAAATACTTTATTTCAAATAATTAATCTTAAAGTTCGTTAATATTAAATAGTAAATATCGATTTTTTATTGTAATATTTTTTAACTTTTGATAATTAACACATAAACAAAAAGTTTCGTTCTTCTTAAATATAAAGAAAATCAAATATCTTGTCTATAATTAAGATTTTTTTATAAATTTTTTTTTTTCGTTTTTTGCTAAATATTCGCGAAGTGTTTCTAACTTTTTTTTAAATAAAGCATATATAAGTTCAAACGTAAATTACTTGTTTAATTTAAGTTTAATCTCGTAATTTTACGATTAATGTTTAAATAAAGTTTCAATCGTACTCTTTTTTTAAAATAAATGTTCTTAATTGTTGTATATTCGTAATATGTGCTTTATTAATTTTCTCGTTGTATTAAGTAGTTTAAAGCTCTTAAAAAATTCGCAATTTTTTTCACTTATTTTAACTTTGTGATTTAGTTAATTTAAACACATCGTTTTATTTGATAAAATTAAAATACTTTTGAAATCTTGTTGCATAGTCTATTGCAAAAATTCGTTAAATTAAGTGCTAAATTATTTTTTTTGCGATTTGTTTTTCGTTAAATGTTTCGAAGATTCTTCGAAGCTCTTTCTTAAAATTATCGAAGCTCGTAAATATTGCACGAGAATTTTTGTCATAATTTTTTAAATACTTGCGTAAGTTTAGTTTAAACTAGTGTTAAGCTCTTTCTCTAAGAAATATTGATGCGAAAATCGTTTTTTTGTTCGCTAAAATAAGATAGAAAATAAAATAGATATTTACTTGTATAAATTAGTTCTTTAGATCAATACAATCTTTATAATAGACGTTAGACTTGTTAATTCTTATTTTGTCGTCTTTATTAATAGAGAATCGACGTAATGTTGTTAAGCTATTGCTTAAGATAAAGACGCGTTGATCTAATACAAACATTCTTAAAATGTTTAAAGTGTTACGCTAGTACTTTTGTCAAAAGTATCGAAAAAAATTATATTATTAAAGAGATTTATAGGCGTCTTCAAACAATGTAAGCAATCATTTGATAACAAAAATTGTAACTATAAACAATCTTATGTTTAATAAATTTTTACAAGTGATTTACTAAATTAAAGTAACAATAAGTAAAGACTTAAGATGAGTTAAATACAATTCATAAAAAAGTCGCGTTCGAAAGCTATATATTTTTTCATCATTTGAGATTTAAGATATTTAAGATATTTAAGATTTTAATTATCTTAATTATCTTAATCTTAAATTTAAGATGTTTAAGAATTAAGTCTTCTTAATTATTTTAATTTTGTCGATAGATCTTTTCTTTTTAATTATCTTTTGTGAAGAAAGATGCGCGACAAATAGTATCTATTAGTATGCGACTCGTAACACATCGTAATTCGACTCAATATTAATTCGATTTCTAACTTGATTCGAGTTATTGACTCGAATTGTTAAGCAATCGAAAATATTGTCATAACGTTAAGAATTTCTATTTTTGAATTTATTACGTCACGACTTTCGAAAGATCTATGCGTCAAGAACGAAACAAGTTTTTTCTTTATTATTTTCTTGTTATTTGCATTATCTTATTGCATTACTATGCAATATTTTAAGAAAAAAATCATAAGATTCAACACATAATTTATGTTTACAAATTCTACTACTAAATCGCTTCATGTCTTGGCAAATTAAGTCAAGAATTCGAATTAATACTCGATATTAACATCGTAATTCGATTCAAATATTCGATATTAACATCGTAATTCGAATTGACTTTTCGATATTAAAATTTTAACTTAACTCAAGTCTTAACGAGTTAAGAATTTAACTCGAACTCGATGACTCAATTTGACGCGATTAGTCTACTCGTTAAGAAAGCAAAAAAACTAGTCAATTATAAACTCGATTTACTTAAAAACATTAAAGTATTTCTAGTATTTTATATTTCATTGTTGAAATCAACGAATTTAATTACGCCTTTATAGAACACATTTTATTTTCATTCGCAAAAAAAGAAACAATATAAGATTGAAAAAAATTTAAAACAAAAATATCAAAAATATCTTATTAAGTGAAAAGAAAATTCTATCTTAAAAAATACATAAAAGTCAAAAAAAATCTTAATCGTTATTAAGATTTTCTAAAAAAGTTTTATTAAAATTAGACAAAAAAACGATAGTTTAATTCTAATTAGTCGAAAATTAAAATTATTCGAACGATATATCGAACAATAATTTAAGAGTCTTTGCAATAGACTTAGCAAAGAACGCTTCATTTATCTTTAAATTATTAATATTTTTTCATTTCATTACGATCATTTTTTTCTCTTTATTTTCTAGAAAATCTAGTTGTCTTTTTAAACGACTTAGCTTAATACGCGCTTTGCGCACTTCTTTCTTTAAGCGTAATCTTTTTTCGTAAATTCGTTTTATCGAAGTAGACAAGATTGCCAAATTATAATCACGACTTAATCGCACACCTTTCAAACACTTCTCGAAATTATTGTTCACACAACAAGTTTTATTAAACATTGTACAATTGCGACAAGAACGCATCGTTAGACATAAGAAATCTAAAGCGTCAAAAAGATCTTTCTTACGAAAAAAAGAATTTCTAGTATTAATCTTTCTTGGAGGCATGATGAAGAGACATTGAATTTCTAGAACGAAAACTCTAAAGAAAGAAAATAGTGTTACGAGCTTATTTAAGTTGTACTAGTGATTTAGGTTCTACACGCTACGAACGCATTTGTTATCATGTTCGACATGTTCGAGACTCGAACATCGCGAACAATTATGTTCGCTATACTTAACGAACGAGCAAGACGAGCAATCTATATTTTCTTAGTATATAGGAACTAGGAACGCGACTTTCTTATGAATCGTGTTTAATTTATTTTAAGTCTTTACTTATTGTTACTTTAATTCATTGAATTATCTATGAAGATTTATTGAACATAAGATTGTCTACAATTGCAATCCTTGTTATCAAGTGATTGCTTGCATTGCCTAAAGACGTCTACAAATCTCTCCAAGAGCATAATCCTCTCTAATACCTCTTACGAAAGTACTAGCGTAACAGAAGAGCTATCTCTCTCGCTATCAAAAAATCTATCACTTCTTATTCAATTGATTAACTTTCAACGTATAATTTGTAGAGCACATCTATGGCTTTAACTAGACGCGCTATTTACATAAAACGAAGCTATATTGATGATGTTGTAATGGTGGATAGAAAAGTTCCTAAAATGTGGTGTTTGAACTGCATTGGTGTTTGAGATGCGACCCACTAAGGAGTGCTTGCCAATTCTTAGTGGAGCACCCACGATTATGGTGTTGATCAGAAATCGATGTGCCTTGCCCTTAGAATACCGCCTCTTCTATGCCTAAATCATGCCTCCCGCTTGCACTCGGCCGCCTCTTAATCGTGCACGCTGCTACTCTTCTTCGCTCGTCATGAACTCCCCAATCGCTAGCCCCAAAATCCAACTCCCGTCGTTCTGGGATACGATTCCCGCTTCCAAATCTAGACTCGAAAATTGCGCTAACGACTCGCAGAGTTCCTGGTACAGCGAAGCCCAACTGCTAATTTATGCGAAGCTGAACCCACGATGGTTTCGCAAGGACCGTGTGTCGAGAGTGATCGATAGATCGCTCAAGTTTCGAGATACTAAGGGGGCGTTGCGATTTCTGGCGAAAGTGGCGAAGATGAGTGAAAAGCGAATGGAGCCTCCTCAAATATTCTATGTGGGTAGAGAACATACCTTCTTCTTTCATTCGTAGCTTTTATTCAATAATCTTCTGCTTGACACTCAGTCCTTGTAAGGGTTCCTTACATCTTTCGCTTAAGAAGATAGCCAACATCTGAAGCCTGTTTCTGAGGTAACGTTACGTGGAGAGAACAAAAGCAGGGGCATGTTGTCGAAACGTATCATGTTGAACAGAACAAAAATAAACTGATGAAAGCCTAGGTATACAATCGCGTCACCATAGAGTGTCACTCTCTCCCAAGTCGTCTGACATCAAGACATATCGAGACGACAAAGCTATGTGATGAGCTTGCCGTGAAGATGGGCGAGCTGCCCTTGACTTCCTGGGAAATCAATGATGAAGATGAGTTTTTCGAACAACAGAAGAAAGATAAGTGCATTCTTCAAGACGCAATGATGGAAGAAGCTCGAACTCGCCGACAGGAAAAGGAGAAGAGAAGTATTGACCGAGATGAACGTGCAAGGAAATTGAGAGAGGAATTTGAACGCGCTCTTGGACTCGAGGAGCAAGCCTTTACTTGGTTTCGATGGAAGAAAGCCAATAGAGATGGGGAAACTCGAGAGATTCAAAAGGTGAACGTGTGGACGAGGAGCAGAATCGTGTGAATTAGCCACCTCTGATTAACTCTCTTTGGGCCTTGGTGAATTCACATGATAGAATATGTTCGAGGTCGGGACTCTGTGACAGGAAAGGAGAAGAAGAGGTTTTTCGATCGACTAATGATCGCAGCTTTCAGTCTCCACGTGAAATCGAGAAGACGAGTGCTACAAAAGTGAAGGAGCGGGAGGCGACGATCAAAGATATGATAGAGCAGATGTACCGCAAGCCGAGGAACGGCACACTGGTGGTGCCAAAAACTTGGGCCGCCGCTATAGATATGCACGGTGGTATGAGAGTGCTCAAGGACAACAATAACAACACGACGATAAAAGCCGACGAGAGAACGGTCGAGACACTTTCTTGACCTGGTTCTCGAGCGATCGACCTTTGGAGAAACACCTTTGCGATGCCGCATTGGGGCAGGCAACGTGAGGCTATGTGGGGCTGTGGTAATGGATATTCCGGAGTTGATCACGAGCATTGCAGGAGTCAGCGATCTCGATCATGGAAACATGACATTACCTTATGCTTGAACACAGAAAATTTCTTGAAACGATACACATAGAAATGGGAACAAGACATCGGGACGACAATACTACGACGTATGATCATTACAGCGCAAACGAGTTCAGTACTTCTTTGAATGTTCAAGTAGACGAATCCTAAGAATAGATTCTTTGGTATAGACGGCTGTATATTTCGAATGGCGAAAGGGCGAGTAGATCAAGGGCGCTGCTGCTTGCACCCCCCTCCCATCCTACTTCGCTCTTCGTTTTGGATCGAAAATACACAGAGATTGAAGCTCAAATCTTGCTCTTGTAGATGTAGTAGATGAAGATTGACAGATTTTAAGTCGATCAAACACGCAAGCTCAGACCCTCATCTTGCTCGTCGTCTATCGTGTAATCAAACCACTTTCAACATTAGGTGCAAGAGACAACGATGTTTTTTAACTTTCCCATAATACTTTGCAATAGGTCTAAGTATTCTATAGTGTGAGCGAGAGTCGATTGCTATACGACTCGGTCACTAACAAGGATACCTTCATATAGCAATTTGGAAGAGGCCGTCAATACGGTAGCAGAAAGGTGGATGTACGCAGGAGCGCCGCAAAGGAATCAAAGGCGTTGACAACAAACGGCATACACCGGAATCGCAGTTGTAGAACAACATGACCAAGCATCCGTCGCGAAGCCACAATGAGACCGCTGCGGCATCGCTCAGAGCCTTACTATTTGAGCTTCGACTGCAATTATATTCGTTGCTCGTTCCATAAGATGAATCATTGAAAGACCTGATGACCGGTCAACCCTACCCAATGTGCTGCGGGCTCCAAGATTTCTGCCGTCTGTTCGACGAATAATCCTCGGAGTGTTACCATTAACGGAGCACATTCGAAATCGCTGTGCCAATCAAAGGAGAGACTTGACCCGAGCAAGTAGGACACCGAGCATCTAGACCACAGCTCGCGGAGAACATTGATAGTATAGTCCAAAGTCCTGATTAGCAATCGCTGTTTTAGCTGTATCGCTTTATTCACCTTCCATTGGCCCAGAGCTTCGTATCTTGTAATATTCATCGCGGTTTTCAGTGTAAAAAAGGCAAGGATTTCTCTAAAACTTTGGCGAGGAGATTCGACCTATTCTTCAATCAACCCTAGCCTTGCTGTAAATCCTAAGCATAAACCTTGCAAAAACCTTAAAACTGGCTATCCCAGCAGTTGTACTTCTTAGCCAGTGCTGTCGGAATAGTAATTGCTTATCGTAGAGATGCTTGACTGGTGTTGAAATCGAATGGGATTGAGCAGGCTATAGCCGCAATTGGCGTTCTCGACTGACGAACGACTTCGCCGCACTGAGATGTGTCTAGTGAAGCTGAAGCTGATCATAAAGCATGTCTCGGCAAGCTCGGAAGCAAGAATTGGCTGTGGCATCTTTGGGCCCAATCCTGACGATCAATTGCCACTCCTCGACCTCACACTCCTTCGCTTCACACAATTTTCATGCTTTGAAAGGACACCATCATGGCATCCACTATAGCAAATGGCCTCCAGAAAGCCGTCAACATGAACGGCGCTGCTACCGACAATCCCAAGCTTGCCGACATGTCAAAGGACATGGTCAACTCAGAGGACTCCAATGCTCGTATTACTACTGATTGGGGCATTAAAGTCAGCAACACCGATCATTGGCTTTCCGTCTCCACAGAAGAGAAATACGGTGCTACCTTACTCGAGGATGGTCACGGGAGAGAGAAGGTTGTTCTCAAACGCCCATCACAATGCGGAGCTTTGCTGACAGTCTCCTAGATCCACAGATTCGACCATGAGCGTATCCCCGAACGCGTCGTCCATGCCCGTGGCGTTGGTGCATTCGGGACTTTCAAGCTCTACGAAAGTGCCGCCGATGTTACCAAAGCCGGTATACTTACCGATACCTCCCGTACCACTCCCGTCTTTCTGAGATTCTCCACGGTATTGGGATCAAGAGGCAGTGCAGACACTGTGCGCGATGTACGAGGCTTCGCGGTCAAATTCTACACTGAGGAGGGTAATTGGGACATTGTGGGAAACGACATCCCGGTGTTCTTCATCCAGGATGCCATGAAGTTTCCGGACGTCAGTAAGTCTTTCTTGGCTATCGTCTTCAAATAGAGGCTATAAAAGTAACCTGTACTGATCTCAACAGTCCATGCGGGTAAGCCGGAGCCGGATACTGAAATTCCTCAAGCACAGTCAGCGCACAACAATTTCTGGGATTTTCAATATCTACACACTGAGGCAACCCATATGTTCATGTGGGCAATGTCAGATCGTGGTATCCCTCGATCGCTTCGTATGATCCAGGTCCGTTTGCACCGTATGCATGCCCTTCGTGAGACTGACGGTTCGCTTGCTAGGGCTTTGGAGTGAACACGTACACCCTACAGAATGACAAAGGCGAGAGACACTTTGTCAAATTTCATTTTACACCCACGTTGGGCGTCCATTCTCTGGTGTGGGACGAAGCTCTTAAGATCTGTGGACAAGATCCGGACTTCCACCGGAAGGACCTCTATGATGCGATCAGCGCCGGCCAGTATCCCAAATGGAAGTTCGGCATCCAGACTCTTAAAGAATCACAGCAGGATGACTTCGAATTCGACATTCTTGATGCTACCAAGGTCTGGCCGGAAGAGGAAATACCGATTCGATACATTGGTGAGCTCGAGCTCAATCGCAATGTTGACGAGTACTTCACCCAGACCGAGCAAGTGGCATTCTGTACCAGCCACGTTGTGCCTGGAATTGGCTTTTCGGACGACCCTCTTCTCCAAGGCCGGAATTTCTCCTACTTCGACACGCAGCTCTCCCGACTTGGCATCAATTGGCAGCAACTTCCCATCAACCGACCCGTCTGCCCTGTTATGAACCACCAGCGCGACGGCCAAGGCCAGCACGTAATCCACCAAGGTAAAATCAACTACTGGCCCAACCGCCACAGCGCTGTTCCCCCAGCGTCTGTTGAAGAAGGTGGGTATGTCGATTATCCCGAAAAGGTTGCCGGCATCAAGCAGCGCCTGAAGTCCAAGAAATTCCGCGAACATTTCAACCAAGCCCAACTCTTCTACAATTCTCAGTCCGAGCCCGAAAAGGCCCACCTCACCAGTGCTCTCGCATTCGAATTGGACCATTGCGACGATCCTATCGTCTATCATCGCATGTCGGAGCGCCTCTGCGATATCGATCTCGGTCTGGCCCAGGCCGTCGCCGAAAAGTGTGGCGCACCGACTCCTACCAAAGCGACTCGCCCCAATCATGGCAAGAAATGCGCCTCCCTCAGCATGACATCGGTCAACGCCCCTGAGCCGACAATCGCTACCCGCCGCGTCGCCATTCTTATCGCGGACGGGTACGACCCCGTCGCCTTCAACGGCGTCATGGCTGCGCTGAAAGCCGCAAAGGCGTTCCCTTTCGTCATCGGTCCCAAGCGCCAACCCGTCTTTGCTGATGGCGAGGACAAGAATGGGAAAGGCGTTCAGCCAGACCACCACTTCGAGGGCATGCGAAGCACCATGTTCGACTCCGTCTTCGTACCCGGCGGATCCCACATTCAGACTCTTAAGAAACAAGGTCGTGTCGTTCACTGGGTGCGCGAGGCTTTTGGGCACTTGAAAGCCATTGGTGCCACAGTAGAGGGTGTCGAACTCGTGGAGCTTGCATGTGCGGTTGAAGGGATGCACTTCAGTACGCAGGGCAATGGGGAGGTAGTGAGTAGCTACGGAGTTGTGACCGCGGGAACCACGAAGCCGGAGAGCTTCAAGGAAGGGCTGAAAATGGTGAAGGGAGCGAAGGACTTCATGGACGCATATGCGTGGCAGATTAGCCAGCATCGGTGCTTCGAGAGGGAGCTGGAGGGCTTGAGTGAGATGGTTGCTTATTAGTGGCGCGGAATGGAAAAGTTTTACACAACTAGCTTGAACATCATAATCATGGGACAATGAACCATATGCTACAATAATATAATTCTACTCATGTGTCAATTTCAAAGAGGAAAAAGCACGTGATCTGTACTCAAGACGACTTTCGTCTTCTCAAGTACTCCCCCTACGTACACTCTCATCCTTCTACCCTTAAGAAAAGTTTTGCGGTTGGTAAGCTATATTCGCGGATCAATCCTATACTAGGATATCAAAACCCTACAGTTTCTTCCATTGGCCATCTTGTATCTTGGTTGCTGGACATCGCTGAAACACAAAGCAAGTAGCTAACCACACCCTTCGGCATTCGACACCATATACCCAGGGCGTTCATTCGTCGGGACGTGAAGACTGGAGGACATGGGCTGCCAGGGTGACTCGGTCACGTACTCTCATGCTCGCGATCCCAGCGCCGCAAGTGTGATTAACTTCTCAACCGCCAACCCGGGAACGCTAGACTGCGATGCAGCTCGGGCTTCTCTATATCTGCGAGTCCGTCCTGCGACAGGGCGCTTGCGTTGTTCTTTATACGGGGCTGCTATATTTCAGGAGATGGGTGATGCGGCTGTGAATGTCTGTATACTGAGTACATGCAGTGCTCATGCAAGGGACCATTAGTGTTGTGTAACGCGAAAACTCTTCAGCATGTCATCGCCAACTGATACGGTATCGTCGTACGCTTGTTCTAGGTAGCTAATGATTATTTCATCCTGGGCTCCAAACCGAACATAGACCGGTGCACCTCTGGTGCTATCTCTGACCATGCCTTCTCCTTGGAAAGGTTGGTGGGGATATCTCGTACCTAGTGATGATAAGTATAGATTCAAATTGACCCACTTCTTGTGCATTCCACTGGCTACCTCGAAATCGCGCTCACAGCTCAGCGGTGCCCGCCAGCGGCTTATGAGGGATCCGATCACCAGTAAGATCCCAACCGAAGCATTCGTCTGGCCAGATACACAGAGGCTCACGTTAGGCGAGCTATCGCTTCAGTCTGACAGCGAAATTTTAAAAGCCAAAAGCCTCCTGAAAGGTCTCGACCTTGACAACATGCTGGACGAGTTGCGCAGTGGCAACGAACGTCGATAGAGTTTTGGCACATTACATAACCTGGGTGATTCTCACACAGTCCAACCGATAAGCGTCTCGATCAAGGGATTTGATCGCTCGGAATATGTCTCTGCAAGACTAAACGCTGCAATCATTGACACCGAAAGCATCGTATCTAGCTTTTTTCAGACGATCCAACGCCGTTTCTTGGAGGCTAGTCTCATGAAGTTGACTCCGGCAAAGCCGTTGAACGAAAGCCGCCCTCTGCGTATGGCTGTAATAGACACCGGAAGAATTTTCACAACGACTCCAAGCCAGAAACATCATCTCCTGAAACATATGCCTAAAGGAAAAGTCCTATACATGACTCTACGCCCTGACGTTGCCGAACTATGCACAAAATACCAAGATTTCACATGGGCGAGCGATATTCAACTGGAGAAGTTGTCAATTCGTGAACTGGGGCTTCTGAACTTCAAGCGTGGGCTATCACACGTCGGTCAAGGACATCGTGAGATTGCCTGTGTCGCTTTACCTGGTGCAGAGCAACCAGAACTGAGCGCAGTCAAGGACGACGTCACTTACACGCGAGTGGAAAGGAAATTCAAAGTTGATCCAGATATTGTTTATGATGTCACTTCACGATAACCGATCTTTTCAGACTGCAAGTCTCTTGAAAAAGGCAACGGCCGGAAAACTGTACAAGACTGAGCCCAATGCTGTCTACGAAGGCCCTTGACGATGATTTGCTCTTTTCGATATGCCATCTCGGCTGGGGCTACAACAGCCTGCCGTGGTCCATTTTTATAACGGGCCGGAACCATTTCGCTTATTGTCCATTGATCTAGTAATCATCCTCTACACTACGCGTGACTATCAAAGAGTCATTTTTGTTGCTCTGGTTGAGCGCGTGCATGGGTGTTCAACCCGAAGACGCTATCCTTTGCTAAAGTTAGGTTCGTTTGATGGTTCACAGAGCTAGGAATACGGGTCGAGATCAAGCGTACCGGAGTTCGTCTATGAGTGATCGATTGAAAGACCTCGAGCTATCCCAAAGTGAGATTGATCATATGGTTTAGAGAGCGAAGAAGAAGGGCGAAGATTGAGCATCAGCGACCCGGGAACGGTTTAAATGAACACAGTCTCGGTTCGATACGACGTACTTCTAGAATCAACAATTCTTTGGCGCCCATTCTTAGTCAATCCCACAACTTATATGAACATCTAGAGGCGTCCTCGCTAAACATCGTCTTCGATGATTGGCCCACCAATCTCGGAGGACATATCCCCAGCCATCGGGTCAAATGAGAAGAACGAAATCATCCGGAACAAGCTACGCATTTGAGCTGCGTCCTCCAGCTATTGTCTAGCGGATCACTCATGTCAAGCAGCGGTTTAATTGGCATTCATCGTGATGGACCCCCTCAATGCCATCGGTTTGGTGACTGCTATCGTACGGTTCGTTAAATTCAGCACACAGTTGGGACTGGGAAGCTTGGAATAGTACTCATCTGTTGATGAATGCATTTGTGGCGTATTTTGAGCTTGAGTCTGTCGCTACGGACATATGTCAACTTAATGATAAGCTTACGATTGTACCGCCTTCCAGTGGAAACAGGAAGTCGCTACAGCTTGTGACCAGACGACCAGAGAGTTGCTGGCTGCTCATGACGACAAAAAGGTCCAAGGTCCTGATAAAGAATGACAAAACTTCCAGAATGCATTGGCTACAGCTTGGGACAAGGACAAGGTAGCGGGTCTTGAGAAGCAGCTTAACAGGATGCGAAGCCAAATAAACGAAGGTCTCGCCATCATGATGAAGTATCACCATGCTGCCCTGCAAAGTTCCTAGGCAGACTCTGGATTTGGTGAGCAGCAGGCTATAGTCTACACCACGTTGACCAGGCTCGCCAACGAAACCTTTACTCTGTTGTTGTTGCTATAGCCGTAGCGTATGGGTAATGCCCGCACATCACAGCTCCCAATTCGATGCTCTGAAAGAAGGCCGAGTACCAGCCGTCTCGGGCGGTCGTCCATCTTCATAGTCCATCCCCTGGTCAAATCTGTTCATCTAGGAACCAAGAGCACTCACAACAGACATTTTCAAAATCCCACTCGACAATGAGCTATGCCAGAGGTGGACAGGCGGCACGAGGAACCAACGCAGGCGACCCACTCATTACGAGGCCACTTTTTCCAGTAGGGTCACAAAGTTCAAATCTCGTCGCAGATCCATCGCAGAGACAAGAGCCAGTAGATAGCTCCAGTGCTTCAATTGAAAGAGCGACTGCCAACTTCGAAGATCCTACATCTGGAACAGCCAACCGCAGTAGCGTTTACCTCCAACAGACCAGCTTCGGTGTGAGTTCTTGTGCCGTATGGAAGACCTCACCCTCGAAAGAGCGTCAATGTATAACTCGACTTTTTACATCACAACCAGCAAACCGCACCAACCGCCTACCCTCTCATCTATCAACAGCTGACTCACAGCGCATCAACCTCCTAGAATCATTTCAGATCTCTATATTATGGGAATCTAAACTCAAGGGGGACACACTGGCTCTCAATAGGCTCATATCACCAAGGAAACCTAGCAACACTCAGCCATCTTTTGACATAATGCGCGGCGACGACTTTGCCTTAAGAAAATGGGGTCCTACATGAACTTTAAGGCTCTCCAGAGTGTTTTGTTTGCCAAAGCTACGATCCGCCTGAACGATGTATTCTAAATGATAGCTACAAAGATTTTAGGCCATATCTTCGCAAATTGTGGCAGGCTAGGCTTCTTTCCTACAGACTTGCTCATAATAGCATATCGTACACAAATCGCATGGTGCACTTCTCGGAGAATAATCGACCTAAAATACCAATATCCCCAGCCTCTGCAAACCCTGTTCTTCGACGTCCGCTCGAAGCGAACGCAAATGCTTCCACTCCTTCCTCTTTCATCCCTAGCTAAGTAGCTTGTCCACTCCATCAGAACCTCTTTCAACACATTTCTCCCCTCAATTGCCAATCAACATCGCACCCACTCTTGCCAACGCATGGAACAGAGCATATCTGTTCCTACACAAAAGACAAAGTATATTCCAACACTACCAGATCACATACCATCAAACCCCTCCCAAATTCCCCCTCCATTCTTCAGCTTCGTCCCTCCTTCCCCTCCCCCTTTCCCCTTCCCGCTCCCATTAAAGTCTCCCCTTTGCCACAGACGCCACAGACGCCCTTCTGAGTTCTCGAAAGAACACTCGCATGGGAGGAAAAAGGGTGGCCTGGCTCTCTTCTGCGACTTAGTACAATGAACTATGAATCATCTGAAATGGTGCGAGCCCCGAAAGAAGGATCTGCCAATGGAGAATATGCAAGGGAGAATCTGCGGTTGGGCTAGGAGTGGAGTTTGGTAGTATGGGTGTACGGCTTCTAGAGCTTGTTGACTCCTGACCATATCACGGGTCACATATCTCTGCCGAGTGTCCTGATGCTATACACCCACCACATTTCACAAGCTTCCGGCACAAGCATATCTGACCGCGATTTACCAAATCGAATCATAGCAAAAAGCATCAACGCCCTCCCGCAGCCTCTCCCTCATCCCTCCCTATCCCTCTCCACTTTCTCCCTACGCCCAGAATCAAAAGAAAGCACACCACCCAATATACATATTACACAGCCTCCACGGATCCCTCGCCTGCTCCACCATCACCTGGACATACCCCTCCACCCCCAACGGCACGCTCTCCCCCAACAGCAACCCCCTCACCTTACTCCTCACACTCTCGAGCACCCCCTCAGGCGTATCCGGCACCAGCAGCTCCCTACTGCTCTTCTTCTTCTTCCCAATAAAATCCGTCGTCGGATCATACACGAACGTCTCCAAGATCGTCATCAGCGTATCCTCATGCTGTCTCAGGATCATGAGGGTCAGTTCCGCGGACTTGCGGAAGGGGCCGTCGATGCCGTACGCGCCGAAGGCGTCGACCATGTTGTGGGTCAGGCGGAAGGGGACGAGCTCGGGCTTCTCGAAGGTGAGGCCCTTGTCGAAGAGGCAGTTGAAGTCGACGTGGAAGGTGCCGCCGGTGGTTTCCTCGAAGAGGATGTTCTCGCCGTGGCGGTCGCCGAGGCCGAGGACGTGGCCGACGATGGACATGACGGCGCAGGAGCGGGTGTAGCGCAGGCGGGCGGCGAACCAGGCCGAGGGCTCGGGGAACTGGTCGATGAACCATTCGTGGAAGGCGGGGGGAAATTTGGAGAGGATGCGGTTGGTGAAGACGGGGGTTTTGGAGGGGGAGGAGGAGGCTTCGTTGAGGAGGGTGCGGAGCTCGTTGTAGTTGATGGGGATGTTTTTCTGCTTGTAGAGGTTGAGGAGGATGTCGCGGAGGGTTTTGAGGTTGTCGATCCATTCGATGAGGCCGCACTCTTCGTTTAGGGGGGTGACGGCGTAGGTTTTGATGTAGAGGCGCCGCTTGCTGGATTCGGCGTCTTTCTTCAGGGAGCGGTTGATCATGGCGTTGAATTCCATAAGCCGCTGGTCTTTGCGCAGGTCGTCTTTGGGTTTGCAGAGCAAGGCGTAGACGTGCCCATCAGACCCGCGGATGCTGATCCGGCGAGGTTTTTGAAGAGAATTCAGGACTAGAACGTCGTCGAGGAAACTGGAAATCGTGATGATTTCTTTGGAGAAGGTTTTGTGTGCTTTCATCCTGACATTGTCGGTCACAGTCGGCAGGCTAGCTGTTAAAGTGGATTCGAGCGGTATGACTATCTTGCACGGCGCGCTCTTATGGTTGAAACCGAGGTCTTTGGTGATGCTGACATTGCTCGACTTTCCCTTGAGCTCTCCTTCGCACACCTTCAATAATTGATCTGACAGCTTCTGGCTCTGGGCTATCAGTGCTCGGAGGTCAAGCGAGTCGCTTCTCGCCTTCTTCGCGTGTTCCATGAGCTTGCTCATGCACGTATGGCCTCTTGCTGCTCGATCTCGAGAGGACGACTTCACCACGGCGAGCAAAGTCCATAATGCTTGCTGGGGGTGTTGGCTGACGACTTTGACCACGATGTCGACAAGATGTGAATAGACGGTCTGATGTGGATGACATATCCGAGCAACGATCTGTGAAAGCGCTGTATAGAACACGAACGCTGGCAACCTGTCAATGTACTTCTTGAGCTGAGTGTGGATGGCTGTCAACATCTTGCGTCGTTGAGCGGTGATATGACTCCGGAAACTCTCGTCGTTCCCGTAGACTGGGTCCAGGGGTTGTTCGGCTTCAGAGCCAAGCTCGAGCCACAGCGTTAGAATTCGAGGTAGAGTCTGGTGCATATACTTGGCACCCATGGACATCGCTCTGAGATAATTTTCAATAACTAGCTTGGCAGTCTCGCCAGTAATGAAGGTTTGAGCCTGCTTCGCTGGAGGTTTGGCTTTTTCCGACTCTAGCAGCTTGTTGTAATGCTTGCCAAGGTAGTAGTGACCCTTTTCCCATTTGGAGTAGCAAGCCACTGCCGCCCGATATTGCTGTATGATCGCATCCGATTGCGTCTGGCCGGCATGGTCGATCCATTTAGCGAGTAACAAATGAGCTCTTGCGGTGAGCAGATTCTGCTGCGACGCTTTATTCGTGTCCGTAGGAACCATAGAATCCTCTGGCTGGACGAAGTTATGAGATCTGAATACATTTGCTGCGATGGCCCCTTCTAAGCTTCGGATGGCTTTGCGGTGCTGCCCTTCTCGCCAGAGCAGACGAGAATGTTCTAGAGTGACAGACTCATCGTCAAGGTGGGAAGCATGCAACACAGCATTGAAAGCTTGATGAGTGCGACTAGCTTTACGTGCCAATTTGGCGCTAGTCAACCATGCAGATGAGATGTCCATGTACGTGATATCCCTGCGTCTACTACGATTAGCTTAGCTTACAAAGTAACGATGCTAAGGGCTTACTTTGAGAGCTGCATAGCTGCTCTCCTAACGCCTAGCAGATATTGTTTGTCGGAAAGGAACGCACCGATCGCGCCTAAGCGTTGATTCAGAGTCGACATCATTGATGCCTTCTCCGGCACCATTCCAGGCGCCAATCCACTCAACAGCTCGATCTCGGTTGTTGCGTGTAATTTAAGCATTGCGTCATGACATGTTTGCAGAGATATGGTATTGGACTTTGTGAGATTCTTTGCCGTATCCTGGCGAAGGATATGTAACGCGTTACGAAAACGCTCACCGTCTCCATCCTCGAGTGCTAACAGTGCTTTTCCGACGCCGACGTTGAAGTCTCCAGGCGCGGCATCCTGATATTTCTCGAGATGGTCTTTCAAGTGCTCCCAATTTCCGGTCGCCCAAGCTGCCTCCGCAACAAATGGCAAAGCCATGCTAGAGCTGGCTTGAGACTGCTCAAAGGCATCAACCTGGTTTAATAGCACGTCTTCAAGGGTCAGTAAATCCGTGCATCCTAGCAGAATAAGCCCACAGGACTCACCGTGCTGTCCTGACTCCTTGAGACTGATAAGCAGGTTATATTGCACACTGACATCCTTTGGTCTTTCACTCAACAACATCTCATACCAGCTCTGGGCCGCCGTCCAACGGCCGGCTTTCCGATGCTCGAGAACTTGCTGATCGATGTTCAGCACTTGCAGGTTAGCCGAGATGCCCTCTATGCCATCAGGTTCATCTATCTGATTATAAATGTCCTGAAGCCTCTCGTAAAGAGGCCCAAAATCGGGTTTTTCCCGGTTGGCACTAGCCGTCTCCTTTTGCTGTCGAATGTAATCTTCCCAATGAAACAATGCGCGCGCATACGATTTGCACTCTACGGCACGGCGGGAGATAACCTCGGCGGGTATCATCAAATTGAGAACCCTGTCGACGCTCTCAATCTGTGCGACGGCCATCTCAATGTCGGCCTCCAATGTGGAACGGGGACCTCGCGAGGTTGCGCTTTTGGCATTGGTGTCCTTTTTCTTTTCTTGCATCCACCGTGACAGATAATCAAGTATTTGAAAAACATTCTATGTTAGGTCAGCACGTAAAGGTCGCCAATGACAGTGGCCCGTACCTGACTACACAAGATGAGGTTGTCTCTAGCAGCGACATCATTCTCAGGCAAGGGATGACTAAGGACATGTTGCAGTTCTGTTTCGATAGCGGAGACTTGCTGAGCGGTACCGCCTACAATAACATTGAGCGCGGCAAACGGTAGAAGGAATGTTGGAATAGAGATATCTTGAAAGCGAACAATTCTGCTGAGAACCGGAAACAAGACCCGGGCATTTTCTCCTGCACAGTTCCTTAGAAGATCGTAGGCCAGAGCACGAAGCCATTGTGCGTGTGTCATGGTCGACCTGTACAGCGGGAACGAACAGGTTGGCTGCAGGACAGCTGGGGTGATACAGTATTTCGAAGTAAGGAACGGTGTCAGGGTATTCCTGACGGACTCAGGAAGCTCCATCCACCTGTGGTAATTGGCACTGTAGTGCGAGTCGCGAGACCGAACAGTCACAGATTTGTCGAACTCTGCGAACATCAGCAGTTCCTGCATAGCATAGGCTAGAAACCCTTGAGCTCGCGGGTTAGTAGTCGATAGGAACACCTTCACAAGTATTTCGCGTAGGAAGAATACGATGAACTCCTTGGTCTCCTCTGCTTTTGTAAAATTTGAAAGTACAAGCATCTCCCGTTGCTCCAACGTCGCCTCGATTCGCGTCGGATCTAAACATCCGATGAGACCCAAACATTGTGCGGCGAGGACGGAGATGATTGTACTGGAATCCTTGAAATGGATAGATGTATCAAGTACTGAGCGAACAAGCTGCGAAACAACTGCGTCCGGTTGTTCACGAACAGCTGCCTCGTGAATGAAATTCTGGTGCTCCTTCAAGTAGAGCTCAAGTTCAATTAGAGCCCTGGTGACCACGATAGTGTTCTCGTTGCTGCATCGTTGTATGAACGCCTGGAAGTGTGGTTTAACATCCATTTGACCTTTGACCTTGCTGACTTCATCCTCGAACTTCGTCATCAATGGGATGTTCGCAAGCGATGGTATAGTACTTGCGGTATCGCGAATCATTCCGGGATAGGCTTTGAACAATACACTGATCATATCGTGTGCTTGCGCTTGGGTATGTTCATCAAAAGAGTTCCAATGATGGGCGATTATTGCAAAAGTAGGGTCAACGAGTGGTCCAACTTCATCCTCACCCAGTATCCCAATCATAACCGCCCATGCAGCGAAAGCTTGATTGCACAGATCCTGGTTTTCAATGGCAGATTGCAGACATGCAGAAATCTACCTCCGAGATAAGCATCAGTAGATCAAAGATGGCTTGGGCCAGTACCTGTGGTAAACCATTGCTGATGTAATTTTTTGCAAGCTTAAGCATCTCTCTTACGGCGCCTAGACATCGCAGCTTCTCCGATATCGACTGCGAGTCTCTTCCGTCATTTATGACATCCGAAAGATTGGCCATGATGCCTAGAACATGATCCTCGAAAAAATGACCTACTACATCGGTCTTCCGAGCTGTACCTCGAGAAGAACCCTGTCTAGCGTGGGTCACGCTGGCGAGGAATCGAAGGGCTTGATGAGCCTGCGAGGGAAGGTCAGTCAAATCAGAATCCCAGATCGCAATCAGTCTCACCTTTTGCTTGCCTGAATCGTCTTCATCTGTGGCGGCTTTCAAAAGCTCGGCTGCTGTCAAAGGCTGTTCAGCTTTCAGCAGGTCCGTGTAATGAATCTTGGCAAACTCAGGCGATATGTTGGAAAACAAGGCCATGATCATGCCTTCGATGTCCTCCGAATCTTGCATCAAGATGCAGGCAAGGATAGCCGCCAAATTGGAATGATCCATGCAGAGTTGTTTGGGTGAGCGATTGGAAGAATCCGCAATCCTCTGCAGTACTTCTCGCTTTTTCGTCAAGACAAGGAACGGAGTTGTGTATGTCTGGGTGAATACCAAAAATTCCGCGACTGTAACCGCAAGGATATCTGCCAATTGTTGCACAACCTGAGGTCGCCTTAAGAGGTCATTCACCACAGCCGGTGCAATTGTACGCCAATAGGGAGCGAACAGTTGCATTGGGGTCAAGCATAGGTGGTTGGCGAGTCTCCGTAGCTTTCTTGGGTCAGCTTGCTACAACAATCATTGGCTTCAGTATACCTCATCGTAGGCCAGACCACAGATTATCTGGTTCGTGTGGCCCAGATACTCCACAAGTCGAAGTAAAACAATATTTCGTTCATCACCTTCGGTCATCCTACGTATCTCGATCAGACTGCTGTTGCCCAACCACGATGTCTGTCATACCGTGCTACTTCACCCCAAGCAAGGATCGAGGTCTCCTGGAGCAAAGCTCCACCATTCGCTGAAATGTTTCGCAAACACTCGAGGGCTCTCCTGCGATTATCTTGCAGAATGCTTCGATGGAGATTGGTCCGCAGAAAAACAGGTAGAATGCGACTTTGCAAAATGTCAGAACACCTTTGTGAATGCATTGCGAAGACCTACAGACCCAGCAGCTATTCTGATATCCCTGGCCGGGTTTTGTAAAGCCTTTATGCACCACTGACCATGGATGGAGTTGGTAAGGTCCAGACACTTAGAATCCTTAGTATGGGTGAGGAGACGCTTCAGTGCAATCATTGCGAGTACAGTCGGGCGCTTTCGCTTCTGCATCTGTGGTAACTGTAGGAGGCTCTCGTATATCAACAACAGCTGGGTTGCTACCACGCACTCAGTGATGGTACTTTGTGAAGCCGTGGCGCGCCAGCCATCGCAAATTGAACATCTTGCATTACCCCTAGAGGATGCAGGAATTTCAGCTACCTCACCCAACTTATCGGTCACAGTTGCCTCGCTAGTACAGGCTAATTGACTGACTGTCAGAAACACCGAGCACTGAGCGCTTTCTGACAACTGGGGGTAAGACTCGCTAAGACTTGTCAGTGTATGATTTATGGCTGTAAGAAAGCACCTACGCTGCGACATGATGGAGTTCAGTGAACGAATGTGGTTTTTGCAGGGAAAACAATCGACACAATTCTCCCTTGAGCCACTGTAGCGTACGAGGGCGCTGATCCGCCATCTTTTGATCCGACAGCCGTGCTCTCTTTGGAGCTCTCTCATATCCGAGGTTGACTTTTGCTGTCCCAGGAACGCTGAAATGTGTCATGTACATCTCCTGCAAATCTTTTTCTTGGAAAGGTATCGCAAGACCTCCGGGCAATTCATGAGCGGTTCCTGTTCGCCAGATTGTGCTAGATTCAATAACGAGTTTCGTGGCGGACTGTGGCGACATGAGCGGCACTACACGGACGCATGAACAGGGCTGACTTACCAGTAAATCCATTGATGCGTTTGGAAGCTGTTCGACATTTCCTAACGCCGGTAAAAGGCATTCGGAGGAGACACGACCAAAGCTGCGTGACCCTCTACACTGTATGGCTACCTCAAGAAGGACCGAGCAAAGATGATTTTGGAGAGAAAGTCGTAGAAGCAGTGGCTCAAGAGGAAATGAAAGAGTCTCTGCAACTCGAGCTAAGAGTATCAGTACTTTAGGAGCAATAACAGACTCTAGACCAATCTTGGTAACGAAAGAGAGATACCGTCGAAGTGTATCTAGATAAATGACTAGGAATGGTCGAGCTAATTGCATTGATCCAAGTTGCTGGAGGTGAGGACACACCGTATCCCAGACTTGTAGTAAATACCTTAGCAGCCATGCAGCATCAGATGATGCTCGAGATTTTGCTGTGATCCCTTTCGTATGGAAGGTACTGAGTAATGCAGACAAAGAGCAGACTGCGACCATCAGAGCCTGATCACCTCTCTCGATGACAAGCGGAGAAGACGTTTGAGCAGCCAAATACTGCGAATGACCGGGACAAGCTTCACCTACGGTCTTGAGAGAAGGTATTATAGTCGGGCGAAAGCGGTCGAAATGCGCGGTACTAGCAGCCTCTACGAGAGAGATGCAGTCTTCATGGTAAGGTGTTAGCCCCAGAGAACATTGTGCTAATTGCAACCATGGGACTAGTGGGAAGGAATACCTCGAATTAATCCTTGCATGTAAAGCTTGATTGGGTGGAGCGTTGGAAGCTTTGAGCGCATCTTCCTTTCTGGGAGGAGTAGCGATATTGTTCGTAAAACTGCAAAGCAAAACTTCTCGTCTGTCTCATAGAGAACGATAGCCAAAAGCTTAGGCAGAAGCCAAAGATATAATGGACCGTGGAACTTTCTATCAGCTTCATCTCGGCCAGTAGCTGTGTGAAGAAGTTCAAAGTTTCGTCGAATGGTCAACTCTATGACAGCGAGACTCCTCAACGCTTGCCGGAGAAGAAAGCTTCGATTCTCAAAGGGATTCTCTCCGAACAGAATGTTCAGACCTGCTTTGACAACCACATCGATGAGCTTGATGCTCTCTTCTCTCGCTTCTGGGTCATCTACGTATCGTTCTTCCTGGCCGTCAGTCTCGAAAATTCGAAGCAATTGTTCGAAGTCTTCTCTGTCCCGATGTTTTGACTGCTGGGTACCTCGGGTGAGGTTGTCCACGAGCTGGGCTGCCAATGTAGACACTGGAGGTTCCCCCGTCTGCTGCAGCTGTCCGTTCGTGATGCCTGGATGTGAGCCATTTGCTACGGCAGAAGGGGCCATTGTAGCTCAACCTCGGGCACTGAACGTGGTCGCTGGCCATCATTTTTGATACCCTGAGAGCATTTAAAAGGGAAGCTCGCAACGCGTCCGATCGCGATGTTTCCCGTCAAGAGTGTTGTGTATTATTGAATTACAGCTAAAGATCGAGGTTATAAATGCATGTAATATTACCTTGTTCGGGAAATCTTAACATCACGAGTCCAGACGACAAGGCATCGAAGGCGAAGCGAAATCATGGAAAGGGACATCGATGGGATCGATAAACACAGGCACTTCATGCGCGAAGCCTTAGGTGTTGTACGGCATCACATGTAGCTTTCTCCTCACCGCTGCTGAATCTCTCACAGGCAGAGGATGCACTCTCAAACGACGAAACCCCCGTAGGATGCGTATTCGTGCACAACGACAAAATCATTGGGCGGGGTATGAATGATACCAATAAGTCACTGAATGTCTGTGGGACCACCGTTACCATTCTGAAGCCAGCTTCAGAAGCTCATGAATTGGGAAGGGTACCAGGCATGCCGAGTTCCAAGCCATCGATAGCATATTGAAGGACTATTCTCCTTCAGTCTTCGAAGAGACCGACCTGTATGTCACTGTAGAGCCATGCATTATGTGTGCATCTGCATTGCGGCAATTCAAGATCAGGGCTGTGTACTATGGCTGCGCGAATGATCGATTTGGTGGTACTGGTGGTGTTCTGTCCATTCACTCAGAGTATGTTTGCGGATGTTCATGCCTCGGGCTTCGGTGACAAATAGGTTAGCCCGAACGTTGATCCGCCGTATCCTGCGTATGGTGGCATATATCGCGAGGAAGCGATTATGTTATTGCGACGCTTCTATGTGCAGGAGAACGAGAAAGGTGGATATCGACGGCCCAGTGTCGAATATAATTAGCTGATAGGATACAGCGCCGGAACCCAGAACGAAGAAGAATCGTGAGCTGAAATCCGCAATTGCACCCTCTGCAGTTGACACGCAGATACCGCTAGACCACACAAGTCCCTGAACCGGCCCGCACCCCCTAATGGGAGAAGGATATCTTTAAACGGACAGAGACCTTACCAAGCGAATGACGAAAAAGTCTCAGTCGATCAGGTGAGAGTGGAACTGCTGGTATGAGAACCCGGGAGGCGATTGGCGCTTGAGTTTGACTGTCAGCCCGGCAAACTGCGCGGACAGGATGGAAGTTTCGATAGATGAGGACATGATGCTGGGAAAAGCGAGATCATATCTCCTGCCACAACTGGAACGCCTAGGTGACTTGAACGCCGAGAATTCTATCTGCCTGTACTGTTAACCTCATGCTTTCTGAGCATCCTCTGCAGCCAGCTCCCTCTCCGCTTGCTGGTAATATTTCGCAGTATCCACACCGTGCTAGCGATTCACAGCATTAGCCACTTCCACCAAAAACCAAACTCCTCAGACTCACCTGATTATGATTAACAAAATTCGCCCACGGCACCACATGTATGAACAGCCCCGAATACCTCGAATTCCTCGCCGCCACCCCCTGCATGTGCGGGGTCAACGTCGAGTGTCCATACAGCGGCTCCCCTTTCTTCACCTTATCCACCATCTCCCGCATATCCATATCGACCTCTCGCTTGTTTTCCGTAAACCCATAAAACCGTTCTATACCAATCCCAAATCCCCAATGTTAGCTTCCATCATCCGATGTCCACACTTGTCTTTGGGGGGCAGGGACGTGTCATACGTATCGAGCGACTGTAGAACCATCCAAAACCACCAACTAAGCCAACAAGCCCCGAGACTCGCATTATCGAAGCGAACCCCCCTTTGCCAACGTGTGAAGGTGCGACTCGTTCCCAGAGGAGCATCAAGGACGGGCCGCCCGCGGCGCAGATGACGCTGGTGTAGTAGTCTGAGGGGCGAGCATATCTGCAGACGCGCTTGAAATGGCTGTTGCAGCGTCAGGTATCTGAAGTGTCATGCAGGCTCTTGAGCGACTTACGGATCATTGTCAATTAGCTGGTGAGGAGGGTTAGCATAGACCTGCGACGGGAAAGGGAATGGTTACGGGGTAAGGAGTGTCTAGTTGCCTGGTAGGCGCAAAGACCTGATCGCTGTCGGTTGACGGGTTCGCCATGGCTGTGGAGGCGTTCAATGGCTGGTATTGGCCGGAATTGTGCTTTCGTTAGAGGTTCCGAGGATACCATGTAGGGTAGGGTGTGGGAACAGCGATTTTCATGCCGTGGGCGAAGTAAAGCTGTGTGTGGATAGAACACCACAACCCTCTCTCATACCTGACCGACCCAGAGCCCAGATCTCGAATCAAGTAATTCACTTCGCTGCTCTTGCGGTTCAAAGTTTACTTATAGCCCATCATGGTAATGGACGCACAACTCGAATGCTAGGATGAATGCTGGGATGGCTGATTTTTTGATAAGACGCCCAAGAATATTCTATTTCATGACTAACATTCCACCATATTGTAATTCGTAGCTGTCGATCGTTGGATTTTTGTTGTCTATGCTTTACTGTCGTGGTCTACCTTATTATATCCAATGTGATTTTCCTCTATGGCCTCGATCCTTTTCTACCATCCAGCAAGATGATGCCACCCATTTCGTTGGGTTATGTTATCTTCAAATGCTAATAGCATCGGGTCGGCCCACTTGCTCTCCGTTGTCCTGCTTCTCTTCTCTCTGAACTCGACCGCACATTACCACATCCTCCCCCAATGGTTGCCATCTGACGTCTTTGAACCTCAACACCGGCTGCGGTCTTCCAGTAGCATCGGTCTTAGGCGCGGGACTAACGAGTACCCCTCCTCTTCCAAGATAGGTTGGTGCAACAGTCACAATGACCGAGTCTATGAGATAGGCATGATCAGCGTGGAGAAGATCATTGATGACCTTACCACCACCTTCAATCATGACACTCCGGATACCCTCAACTGCCAGGGCTTTCAGAATTGCCTCCCACTTGAGCCTCCACCTCTTGTCGAACTCTTTGAGGCCGAGATACTTGCCACCATAGAGCTTGAGCATATCTAACCGCAACGGATCCATTGCGAAGCCAGGCGCGATGATCACCCAAGGTCCCTTACCTTGTCCATCCTGCACGGTCTTAAGGATTCTAGATTCGGGCGTGATAAGCCATCTGGCTCCTGGGTCGATGATGACTGGCCGTGGCTGGCCCACCCAGCCTAAACCGCCGAACCCACCTGCACCTTCTAGACGGCAGTTCAGGGCAGGGTCATCGGCCGTCGCAGTGCCTACTCCGATAAGGATAGCATCATGTCTAGAGCGGAGGTAATGTGTCATGGCTTTAGATTCCGGCCCAGACAAGACGGTTTGCAGGCCCGGGGCTAGCGTCATGGAGGAATCCATGGATGTGGCGTAGGTCAATGTTACATGGGGGAGTTTCTGCCCTCCCGGATCGGCCTCAAGGTCCAAGGGTGGGAGGTACGGTTCTAAGGCTGCATGATATTCATGCGGAAAGCGCAGGGTATTGGGCGGTAGTGGCGGATTATCAGCCCATGTATCTTCAGCTATCTGAGCGTGAGCATTGATTAAGAGTGGGTCAACATCATCTTGTCTGACGATGCCGTTACCGTGGTCGTATTTGTAACCTGGGTACACCAGTAGCTCCCCACGATGCTGTTGTCTCCATACTTGAGATGCATTTCGAACGTCGTTGCGGTTGAGATGGCGCCCTCCAGCCAAGGCAAGTTTTTCGGGATCTTGGTTCAGGACCGTGAAAACTGAAGCGGGCATGTACCCCTTCATGACCTCCGAGCGAGCAATGTCCATCAGGACACTTGCCCTCTTAATCTTATCAATATGATCAAGATCGTGTGTGTGTTCTGTTTGATCACCAATCTGTACGATAGACAGGCCAGTATATCCCCCTTCGAAACGAACGACTTTCAGTCTCATCTGGCAAGTACCGCCCTCGCGAATCTTCTTGGTCCGTGTAGGCTTGCCTTCAGGCCTGGGCGCCTTGCTCGGTGTATAAGTAGGTCGATGCAGACGACATGCATAGTAGTCGGAGACCTGTTTTCCTTTCTTGTCCGAATTTGCCCTGTGCTGACGAACCCATACATTATCAACGTAAGGCCAGTAGCGCTCGAATTCCTCCACGCGGAGCTCTATCCTCTCTTTGACCTCGAAGAGCCGCCGCCTCATCTCCATTAGATAAGGAGGTGGATGGCGCAGATCCGCAAGACGTTTGGTCGGAATGGGCCATGGGACCAATGCACCATTGGACGCTTGGCCTGCTGGGGAATTGGGTACGGCATCCTCATGCGTATAGTCAACGCTCGGTCCATCGTCAGACATTAGCTGATCATTCTCAGCCATTGTCGTCCAAGCCGTCTCCCACTAACGGAGTAATTGACAGAGCTGTCAGAGCTACTCCGTAGGGCCAACACTGCTCTGTCGATGTCCTCCGCAGTATGGGGACGGTTGGACAGGCTATATCCTCGCGTCGGGAAGAGACTATTTGTTCCATCCTCAATTCGCAAGTCGATAATGAAGTCGTTGGGAACGAATAGCTCACCTTCATAAACGCTGCGGCTACTTTATGGTTGGGCCTTGGAGCTTAGCAATTAGTGATTCTGCAATCTATTGCCCTCTAAAAGGTTGGAGGCGCGGAATAGACGAGTGCACGGACCATTTCCTTGGCATCGACATCTTCCGACAAGTCCCAGAAGACACTTCCTCTTCCAGATGATGTGAAAGTGACCGAGACTTTGTACAGCTCATGGAACCTTCTCAACAGCTTCAGATGGCCTCTCAAGGCCCCGATGGAGCGCAAAGCCCTGCTGGGACTCCGCTCACAGCGCCTCGTGTGAAGCACAGCACGATGCAACCGTTGAGCGATGCGCTTGCACAGGAAATCAACTCCTACTTGAAGCTAGGCTACACCAACAAAATGCTAGAGGATGCCACGAACCTCGATCGAATCCATCTTCGAAAGTTGCGTAGGAATTTTGTGACCACTGGCAGTGTGATCGTCCACAAAGAACCTCCAGGGAGACCGAAGAAATTACAGCCAGAACACGAAAAGGTAGTTTACAAGATGGCGCTATTCAGAACATTGTTGGATCTGCTGGGCTAATGAGACCTTGATAGGCTCTACTTCGCTTTCTCCATCGCAAGCCTAATGCGTACCACGAAGAGATGGCCCAATTCCTGACCGACGCATTCGAGGTCAAGGTCCACCAATCTACAATCAGTCGGACGCTCAAGAAATATGGTATTGTACGGTACCATCAGAAGGCACCATTACCAGGAGAGGAGGGACCAGGCAAGCTACTGCGAGGACCAGGACCGCGGCCCAGTATGCTGCTGGAGGTCCGATCTGTAGATCCGGCACTGCAATATATTTCGCCCGGTTGTGGGCCACGCCCCTCCGAGAATCCACGTCCTTCAGGAAACCTACACCCGCCAGGGAACCCTCTTCGGCCAGAGACTTCGCGCCCTCCAAATATTCCACATGCGCAGGAGGATACGCTCTCGTCGGAAAATCCACACCCTGTAGAACATCCACGCTCGTCAGATAACTCGTATGAGCCAATGGATCAGCATGCCTCTGCAATGCTGCAGCTACTGAGGAATCAGCGTACGTCTGAACCTCCGCAGTTATCATCCCATCCTACAAAGGAAAATGCTGCATTGGGTATCATAAATACAAGCACATCAGGGACGCCACCTGCTACCGCCCAGCACCAGGGCAACAAAGATCGAGAAACCTAATTGCGTCAACGGTGCACAGCATAGTTCTTCGAGTACACATAAGCATCCCATTCACAACCTATTCTTGAGCCTCTTGTTGTTCATCCTCTTTAGATGTTTCCAACTCAACACGGTACTGCTCTCTGGCCTCGGCCTCTGCATTACTGGGGTCTCCGATCTTTACTGCGAGTGCATCGATTTCGCTTTCTTCGGCGATGCCCGTTTGACTTGTCAAACCAAGTTTAGCCATGGTTTGATTGCGACGGGGTCTGATTTGCTGCTTAGCCTGGATGGGATAGTAATATGCGGCCTTCTCTAATCGGCTGGAGGCCGATGCGAAATCAACTTTTAGCTGGGGATCATGCAGAGCTAAGGCAACGTCTTTGTAGGGATGATCCAGATTCATGGTTGAGCGAGCAGTGTCGTACGCACGGATGTGATCATATCGGAAGGAGGCGCCATCAGCCTGGCCTTGGCCATAAAGCTCAGACTCGTTCTTGTCAGGATCATCAACATCGAACTTTCTCTTGATACCGATGACTGTGTTTTCGTCATTCGGGAGGAAGAGCTCATATGGGTTCATCGGACCTGGTGCAGGGTTTCGCGATGGGTCGTCTTGATGGGCGCTCAATCTAGCGTTGAATTCCTCGGTTACGGCTGCTTCGGTTTCTGCAGAGGTTGTTTTGATGACCAGAAATCCTACGTCTAGACGTGTATCATAGGACTCTGTTACAGGTGTGGGGTTGGCGGTGAATTTAATAAGTTGAAAAGATCCATTATCAGTGAAAGCGTTAAGGTCAGGCTTGAATGGATAAGCATCCAGTAATATGAGCTCCCGGTGTGTGGGATGTTTCGGGTTTCTCCAGGCCTCTAGCTCGGCGGGTGTAGGATCCGAACCTCGTATCTTGTTGTCTTGTGCATCAGGACCAGTGTACGCATCTTGAGGATATGCGATATCAAAGCCTTTCACTGCTGCTCGCAGAATAGTGACAGGGTCATCTTTTGCGGTGTCCACCTGGCGCCGCACTTTTTGAGCCTGCTTAGTGACACTTTTTGGAGTTGAATTGTCGGTCGTACGAGATGATCCAGTAGAGATGTATTCTGTCCGTCGCAAGAAGCTGTGGCCGCCGGTAGCGTATTTGGGCTTCCCCAAATCTGAGAGTGGGCGGAGAAGTGGTTTATCTTTGGGATGAACGGGTGGTATTGACAAAGGTGCTTGAATAGCTGGTAGACTCTGTGTCAACCCAGCTCCATTACAAGTATATCGAATTGCGAGTCGACTTACAGCTCTCGTCTCCATCGAATATACCAGGCATGCCCACTAAATCTATAGGCATGCCAAGCTCAGCATCGGCTTCGATATTGAGAGGCTGTTGTCTCGCCATCCGGGAAGCAAAAGCGGCGGACGTGTAATAGCTCAACCCTTCCATTGGAATATCGAGCAACTTCGGAGCTCCCGGGGGCGGTGGTAGCCCATTCTCGTAACGAATTCGAGCAATATAATCTTGATGGTAAACGCGCTCAGATCGGCCCTGTGATGCTGCCATTGAAGCATAAATTTCAGAAGGGCGCCGACCACCTCAGAGCTCCTATTTGAGCAATGGAAAGCAGTCAAATAAGGAGCAAACGTGATGAAAATTATGACACTGACTCGACAATGAAACATCGCAATGGCCTGCATGTGCTTTGCCGCTGGTTACAGACGGCCCGCTCAGCCGCTAAGCGCCGGATACTGAAAGGCGATGACTGCGATCCTCATCGAGATATTGGAGTCAATTCATCCCATCATGATCGATAGATAACACTGGCTTTACAGGAAGACATCTGTCGATCAAGATGTCTTCCTTCCTACGGGCATTCGAGGATCTTGAAGGACTCCCTGGTACAACATGGCATCGTCTCTACAAGCAACCTTCTACTGCCCTTGCGGTCTTCAGGCGCATGCTGCCTCACCTGGGTGCGCAACCATTGACTAAAAGCTCTGTGATGGAGCTGATTGACGGCTTTAGCAAAGAATTTCGTTATGGCGCTACTGTACATCAGCCATCCGTTACCGGTGACGGATCTAGAAGCTTGGGTACAACCGGAGCATCGACGGTATGGCTGGACATACAACAAGATATATCGGCAGATAAGGTCTAACGCTTGAGAAGGGAGCGAGACATTGCAATATCCGCTCTGGAACAATACCATGTCGTCACCGTCGTTGCAAATCCAGGCAAACCAAGGGCTTACAAGCTTACGAATACCTTCGCAACCTCTTTACGCCTGGCCTTGACAGGAGGCGGCACTCACAGATCATTCGGTGTCCCATGTGTCGATCCAAATGAGGAAAAGGTTACCATTCAGACACTGGATGAATTTGCTCGAACGCAGTGGGAAGGAGTACTCAGCTACATGGTTGGCAGCACTGGCGTCAACCTATCAAACAGAAGAGTCCAGCTGAGCGAAGGAGTAACAGCTCTGCTGAGAGGTGGTAATTTCATCGCGAAAAGAGGTGGGCATGACGAGATTACACAGAAGGGTTTCGCATTCCTACTGGAAGACGTCAACACCCAAGTGTGGGCCATACTCATGCTATATCTGGCATTCGCGGAGCAGCTCCAGATGGAAATCGTCGACGTGCTCTCCTTCTTCTTCATGCTCGGCAGCCTCGAACTCGGCCAATCCTACAGTAAGGCCACTCTCACTCCCACCCAAACCCAGATGCTGCACGACCTAGGCGACTACGGCCTCGTCTACGAACTATCATCGTCCTCTTTATTCTATCCCACCCGCCTCGCAACGACCCTCACATCCGACGCAGGTGCTCTTCGCTCCACTGTCTCCCCATCCTTCTCCTCCGCAACCGCTGATAATAGCACCAATGGCTTCGTCGTCATCGAAACTAACTATCGTATCTACGCGTATACGTCCTCGCCACTTCAGATTGCCATCCTGCAGCTCTTCACCCGTCTCTCAACCCGCTACCCTAATATGGTCGCTGGAAAAATCACCCGTGAATCCATCCGCCGTGCCGTAGGCATGGGCATCACAGCCGAGCAGATCATCACCTTCCTCAACGCGCACGCCCACCCGGAAATGCGCAAAGACAACCCCGTCCTGCCACCCACCGTCGTCGATCAGATCCGCCTCTGGCAGATCGAAGGCGAGAGGATGAAGACGACGATCGGGTATCTTTTCAAGGAATTCAGAAACAAGGCCGAGTATGAGGACACGTGCAGGTATGCGGATGAGACTGGGGTGTTGGTGTGGAAGAACGATGCCAGGTGGTTGTTCTTCGCGACGAAGGCGGACCAGCTCAAGATTTATGTTCTGGCGAGGCAGGCGGCTGAGAAGGAGAGGGCGGCTGAGAAGGGGACATGATTGCGTTCCGGATACCTGTGCATTGGTTTGGAGTAGATGTCTTCTTTATGATAAGCAAGGCTTGCGGGCTTTGTGTTTTTTCTTACTCGCTGCATGGGACCCTCGTCCCTTGGTCGACTGCTTGCCTTATCGACCCCCAAAAGGGATTTCCTTGCCAACATGTCACTCAAGTTTGAGCACTGATCTGGACTCTTGCAAAATAAGTGCGCGTTGTAGAGATCACTTTGCAACATACCATCAAACCGGAAGTCGGATTAAAAGCCAGGAGCCGCCTCAATGTAAGTCAACGTATCTCATTGCTACGAACGGCAGGATCATAATGCCATCGGAAAAGTACCCCAGTGCCTCCCCCCAGGCTCCCATATCAATCAATTGCCATCCCTACGACAAATATACCATCCCCCTCCCTCACCATAACCTCAGCTGCCACCACCCATACCCTCACCCATCGCTCTTGCCTCCCAATCCGCTTTTCCGACGCAACCCCAACTTCTCAAAGACGCCCCTCTTCTCCTTCACCTTCCCATTCCCGCCCATTGCACCTCCAGTCCCAGCCGCAGCTCCAGCAGCATTGCCCCCCTTCATGTTGATGTTTCCGAAGACATCGCCTCCGTACCCGCCTCCATAGCTACCGTACTCTTTCGCGCGCTTCGCCTCCCACAGGTGCTGGAATTGGCGCAGGCTCTCTCTCGCTTCGTCGGTTTCGCAGAGAGATTGTAGGTGCATGAAGACGCGGTGGTAGCGGCGGTTGTCGTCGTGCTGTTTAGAGTTTTGGGTCAGCTTTTCTTTAAGGGACAGGATGGGGGTGCCGCGCGAAGGAGGATACTGACCATGGGGTGTGAGATGTGGGTTGGGGAACTGATGTCAAGGATGGAGAGTGGGGGCAGGGCGTTCATGGATTCGGCGAGGGCTTCGGTGCGGAAGCGGTCGGAGAGGGAGGTTACGCGGCCAAGCCAGGTGGATGTGGGGAGGGAGGTAAAGATCTTGAAGAGATGAAGTTAGCGAGGCGCTCGTCAGAGGTGGTTGCAGGTGTGATGGGGTTGAGAAGAATCGAGGAACAGAGAAAGGGAGGGAATGGGCGAGGAGGAGTCCCTTGCAGAACTCACCCCTTGAGGGTTGTCTTCACGAGGAAGAGCGGTGATGGTGGAGGTGGTATGATCATTGTCTCCTCCGTCCGCAAAGTCGTCTGCTTCACTAGCTGCCTCACTGTTGCTAGGGCTTGCGAAGGATCCTTTGATGAGCTGGCCATCAACTGTGTGGATCACCGTTTCTTCTTCATCCCACTCGTCCCGTCCAATCCCTTTGGCAGCCTGAGCGGGCTGCGGCTTATCATCCTCTCTGAGGAGCCAATCTGAAGCCGACTCGTAGTCCTCTCCAAACAGATTATTGTCATAAGCTCCAAGAGGGTAGTCCGAGGGCGCCTTGGGTTCTTCACCAAGAAGTAAATCTGAGGTCGAACGCAGAAGACGCTTGCTGTAGTGCCGTCGGTGGAAATCTCCTGAGTCGCGCTCTGTGAGCTGAGACATCTCAAGGCTGTGACCAATGTCGTACTGCTGGGCTTGGCTACGATCCGGAGTGAGCGCAGGCAATGGCTTGCTATCATGGCGAGCCTTGCTAGGGCTGAAATGGACAGGACGCGCAACGAGGTGTTCAAAAGGCCTCCCGGACTCACGCCTGTGCTTGTCATGCTTCTGGGGCGAGCCGTACGCGAAATTGTTGTCGCTGTAGGGGTTATGGGAGCTCACTGAGCGGACAGGGCTGATCGTCATCGGTGTAGCTGTTCCAATCTCGATCTCCTCGTCAGTCGCGTACTCGATCTCCTCTTCGTCGACTTCCTTGGCGGGTGACAGCAGGAAGGCGTCATCGTGGGTGCTGCCGGGCTTCTTTAACTGCTGCTTAGCCTCTTCCTCAAGATGTTTCATATAGTGAAAGCTTGCTTACTGCCTGTGCGGCTGGAAACAACCGTGCTGGGCGAAGTTGACGGCTAGTGAAGGACTGGCCAAAGTCGCTGCTATGGCTCTGACGCCGGGCCGCGCTACTGGAAGTAGAACGCATGAAGCTGGGAGTACGAGGTGAGCTCGTCTGCTGGTCGAGATTGCCCATAGTGCTGCTCCTGGGTACTCCAGGGCGAATTGGCTGCATCAGGCTGTGTTGTGGAATCTGTACACTATGATCTCGTTTCTTGTGGCCTGGAAAAGGTGTTCCTGCCTTGCCTCGGCAAGCTGGTGTCTGATCTGACGGAGGTGTTGAAGGTTGACTGCCGGAGCATCTGGGTATCCGCTTGACCGTAAATGATGCTGAAGGCCTATCCTTTGCCAGCAGATTCGCCGGCTTGGAGTTGAAAGCGCTCAGATTCCGGAAGAACGAGTTACTACGCGAAACGCCTGCTGGTGTCGGCAGGCGTGAAGTTGGAAGAGCGGTCACAATAGAACTAGATGAACTCGGTTCGGTTGTAGTACGCCGGCGGTGAAAGGAGGTGAACCTAGTCAAGGAGTCTGATATGGAAGACTTTCTGATATGACTTCTAGGACGCATTAGCGGCTGCGTGTCGCTATCCATATCTTCCGCCTTTGTACTGGCCACGCCTTCTTGCTTTGACCCCATGGTGGTTTACTTCTGACTTACAGATATATGGGCTGAAAGAGTGAATCTTGGTTCACGACTTGACCTCACCTTTCACTTTGATCGACATGGCTTAAGCGAGGCCACGCTTTACCTAAAATGGAACGGGTAGGGTTTCCAGATGATATTGGGAAAACAAGGTAAGCCCTCAACATCGCAACAGTCCATACTCCATTGGAAACCCCAGTCGAGATCTCTATTGTTTTTGCTTGATAGCTTTCATCTGAATCTCTGTTCTTCTATCAAACGTGCAGCTCAAGTATCAATCCAGACTCCCTTTTCAATCGCAAGCCTTTCTAATTCTTGATTTGACAAGCAACAACTAAATCTGTCGTAGCATATCATGGACAGCAACGTTCTCCGCCCCTACTGCCAACTGCTCTTGACTAGAGTCGACACTATGGAGCTGGTCGCGTTTAACTTTCGCGGCCACATCTTGCGGCACATCATACTCCTGGATTTCATGCAGCTCCGTCCAGAGAACGTCCAAGGCCACCTTGGCATTCGCAACGCCATGCGCAGACTGGATCGAATGGACGCCACAATGGGGGGATTTGTAGCACAGCTGCACCAGCAACGAGGGATTATTACCTCTCTCATGATCTGAATACCTGCAAGCTCTCGATTTTGCCCCTTTTTGCGCCCCTTTTCTAGTACGCGCCTCGACAGTAAAGGACGATTCGCGGACCAGCGACCTCTCGATTGACGGTTCAGCGGATTAACGTTGGCCCGATTTGCCACTCTGTTGGTGGCTAGGTCAATCGGCAGCTCGTCAAAACGGTGTTCGATGTGGACTTTGCTCCCTACCCTGGTTTTTGGCCATGAATTTGGCCCGTGAGGCAGCTGCGGACTTCCTTTACCGTTGAATGAGCCATCCAGGATATGGATCTTCTGGCTACGTACGGCGAGGCTAATTCGACTCCTTGCAGTGGTCCGCGAAGACTTCTCGATGAATGAGATGACGTCGTCGTGATTTGGCGATTTAATGGGGGGCCGGCGAGCCATTAGGAATTCAATACAATAGGTATGATAAATGCTACATCACAAGAGAATAACGTGTTGACGAGAAGGAATAGGTTGCAATTGAGATGCTGGGGGTATCAAAGTAAATATTATTTACAGACCGTTCACCCCAATAGATCCAGCGCCTCCGGCTGCTGTTCCTCCACTTCCTCCTTCCCGTATTCGCCTTCGCTGTCGCCTACAGCATCAGCTATATCAGCGTTTAAAGGCCTGGATTCAGCCAGAGCCTGTCCTTGCGTGCTCGACGCCTCTATCTTGGCTTTTGTCATCTCGTACACATACTGCCCCATGTGCTCAACACCCGTCATCTCCGTTGACTCCACCTTGTCACCGACCAAGCGAGCAACTCCACCGTATATCTCACCGGTCACCACCATGAGCTTGTCAGGACGGCCAGAGAGGAGACGGCTGAAAGCTTCTCTAAGCTCATGGCAACTCTCGAAAACCGTCCGTCTTCCCAATATGTACAGCCCTAGTCGAGCTCGGGAGAGTGCAACGGTCAGTCGGCGTATATCGCGCAGGTAACCAACACGAGTGGTGCGGGTGAGCGAGAGGATGATGTCTAGTATCACCGTTTAGTATCGAACGCTGAGGGAACAGCTGGAGGTCTGATCATAACTTACAGTCGTTCTGCTCGCCCTGATACTTGTCCACCGTCGTGACAAGCCTCGGCATTCCAAAAATTCGATTCCTTGCGCATCGATGGCTTAATACATCTCTGATCAAGGCTCTTTGTCCTGCGTAGGTCGTCAAGATCGTGATCTTCGTCGCTGGGTAGCCTAGTAGCCGCATGTACTGGTAGATGGCGACCGCGTACTCTGCCTCTCCTAGATTATGTATGAAATGTGGGCTTGGCTGAACCTCTCCCTGCCCCTTGTAGTCCGGCACGTCAATAAACTGATATTCATGCCTAAAGCCTGCGTTGACGGCCAAGTATTCGGACTCAGTCTTTACATTAGGTAGATCATCGAGGCATCTGTATCGCCATTTGTAGAGCTGTGCGATGCTTGATCTAGCCCGGCCCTGACGGTCAAGCTCGATGGTCGGAACACCAAGACGTACCAGGCGAAGGAAGAGACTCTGTTCAAGGTTGGCAAACTGCCGAAAAGCACGGTTCTGGACAATCGGAGAATTCTGGAGATGATCGCCGCAGAGTACAATCCTCTGAAGCGGCAGCTCACCCTCCTTCGGCTGTTGAAGTGCCATGGGTATGAAATTCTCGATTTCCGTTATCTGAGCAGCTTCTTCCATCACTACGTTTTCATAGTGAAATCCAAGATCAGCGATCTCTTGCCTCCGCATTGCTGCATGTGTTGAGGTCATGGCAATTATACGAGCTTCCTTGATCATGAGATAATTGGTCTTGTCTCTGACAGTGCGTAGTATTTCAAAGGGTCTAATGTCTTCGAGCTCAGAAAAGATCTTGTAGATATGGCGTTGACAGCCTATAGCAATATCAATGACTTGCTCACGACTAGCCTGAAACGGGAAGATGGGCTGAGGTGCGTCCCGAAAATAGTCGTTGAATGGAAATGCAGAGGCGATCTCCGACGCACTTTCAGCTGCGTCTGCTGTATCCCAGAACTTGGACCATGCCGGCCGGACATAGACAGACTCGAAGTACCCAGCAGTCTCACATGAGTTACCATGGGCGCCGGGCGCACCGAAGTTCGCTGCCAATCGATCAACCTCCGCCAGGAACCGGGCTCTGTTGTTAAGGAACGACTCAACTCGACCATACTTGCCGTAATTGGCATCGGTTTCAAGGTCTTCTTCGCCGTGACCCAGGCGGAGGAGGTGTCGCTCGTCAATATCGAGTTTGATGATCTTTTGAAAGAGTTGATTCAGTGCTTGGTTACTGTGGGCTATCAGCACAGTCCGCTGCTCGGGGAAATCGTGGTAGATGTTGTTAACGATTTGAGCTGCCACATCGGTCTTGCCAGTACCGGGGGGTCCGACGATAATTGTAAGCCCAGGCTGAGTCCCGGAGACAATCGCCTCCACCTGCGCTGGAGTGAATGGTATTGTATTGAGCTTAGGAACGTCGCCCGGGTAGGGACCACTGTTTGGCGGTTGGTATGTGGAGACCTGGATAATACTCTCACGCGGCTTTTGGGGGTCCTCATCGCCCGGCTGACGCTTGTTCGAAGATTTTAGCTCTTCTGCACCTTCCTGGGGGCCCGCATCAGCTCGCCGACGCTTCTTCGAAGACTTTGACTCCTCGCTTTGCTGCTGGGGTTCCTCATCGTCTCGCTGACGCTTTTTCGAAGGTCTTGGCTCCTCGACTGGAGCAGGGACATGAGTTTCGAGGACATATGGCGGCTCCAGGCTACTGTGTTGCTCCCCGGCTGGTTTGACGCTCTTCACAATCCGTTAGCTATGCTCGTACAGTTGCAACATTCTATGGCAGTGAGGTAGGTACTTGCCTTTCCCGGAAACGATTGAATCAGATGCTCCCAGTTCAGGAACGTGTCACGAAAGTCAACGGCTCTCAACCGGTTTGTGAGTCGGGTATATGTAGCGCTAGCAGGATCTCCAAATCCGAGGAAAATGTCATGGAGCCAAGCGGGAATAGGAACATCTGAGAGAGCTAATCCTTGGATGGTCTTTAAGATCCTACTGAAGTTGTTCTCACGACCCTTTCTCCGTACAACAAAGTTGATAGACTCGTATGCATCTGGTTTTCCAGCGGCTTTACGATCGCAATCGAGTTTGTACTCAGCGGGATCAAGGTTGACAATCATCCTTCTCAGGCGCTGCCTCCCACCATGACCGTTCGTCTCATCGAGAGGTACTTCTCGTAACGAACGGCCTCGATCATCTAGAAGCTGGACGATTTCTGCGGTGCGCAGAGTACGAAGGCTGGGATGGGCGGGTTTGGTTAGATGCGCGCTGCCATTCGTCATTGAGCGGCGATCATCAGTTGGATGTACTGCTAGTAGGTAGACGACATCGCCCTGGCGAAGTGACTCCCACTCCCTCCGGACGCTATCCGCAAGGCTATTATCATTAAAAATAATCTCGGCTTTAACGTAGTTGGGTTCTTCAGTCCCCACTCTCGGCGGTGCAACTTCAGTGATACTGCAAAGATGGTCAGCAGATTTATCCAAGTCTAGGCTGAACGGCAGTCGACATACGCTGGTTTCGAGATCGGGATAGCCATTTTCGAATATCCCGCAGCGTGAGCGCCAACGCCTGAGTCCGTCGTTCGCGGTTGCAACTGTTGAAGCACGTCTTCCATGTCGGTCTTGATCTCGAAGAAGGACTCGCATCGGTAAAGAATGAAAGCTCTCCATAAGAAGTCACCGACAGTCAGATACTGCAGGTTGAGCTTGGGTATGGCGAGGGGTTGAGAGCCATCGTACGTTTCGTTCCGAAGCAACGTTGGCTCGTAAAGTGTCGTCTCTGTAGGTAATATACTGAGGCTACTTATCGTTTCCGGAAATGTCTTTCGTCTCTCGTGAAAGGACAGTAGTACTTCTAATAGGAGTTCACGATCACCCTCCACTTTTGCCACAGGTGGATATGTCGTCCTAAAGCCGAGTAATGTACATAAATCTGCAAGCTCAGACTCCGTGAGGGGTTGCAAATGGGTCTCCAGCTCCTTTCGCTGATCTATAGAGCTGTAGTTGGCGAGGGCAAGTATAGTAAGCTTCGACTTAAAACTCTTTAATGCCGTTCTCTGCAGCTTGGCTAGATCTTCCGAGTGCTTTTCATGCGATTGCACGCGTGAATGCTGCGCACCAGTGTTGTCATCGATTGGGAAATTCACGAAATGACGAAACAAGACGAAGAGGTCACGGAGCAGTCCATTAGCGGCATGATTAAACATAGGAGATATTCGGATCACCGCGAGGAGATTTAGGTCGTGTATCAAGGTATTGACATATCTTCGTGTGGGCAGTTGGCTTTCGAGATCTGTAAGAAACTCCAGAAACCTCTCACAATAGACCACATCGTCTGCGCTGACGTTAGCCGAGAATCGTAATGAGAATGAAATACTTTACCACCCGATCTTTCATGGAGCCGACTCATGAAGTCCGTGATCATGGAAAACAGCCAGGCGCGTTCGAAGTGGAGCTTTGCTTGTGATTCCCCGTCTGCGGCAGTATGACGTTTCGCGGAAGCTCGCCATGCTTTTCTGAATTGTGGATTTTGCTCGAATCTCCTCTCTCTAGCGATATCAGACTCCAGATGCTGCCATATCGAGATCGAGACCAGGGGTGCGCATTCTTTCCGAAGCAGACCATTGTCCAGGGATTGAAATGCACAGATGAGGAAGGACAAGAGGTGAGTCCGTATGACATTGGACAGTGATGTGTCCAAACACATTGATAGCACGCGGCGAAAAAGCGAAGCGAAGCGCTGGCTGTCGTTCGAGTAAACATCTGGAGGAGAGTCAGCACAATTGTTCCATCGTTCTGAATGTCTGCCGCTCACCCCAAACAGGAAGTTTCTCTCGGCTTTTTACCGTCGACATCAACGCGATAAGAAGAACATGGTGGTGTGTCGAATCTTCGGTATAACCAGGCCATAGGTAACTAGCTGAGTTCAGCATCTGAATATTAGTAGGCTGGATTCTGATAGTTCACTTCTCTAAAAGCCGCAAGGACTCGAGAATCAGAAGAGATCGAACATGGTAGTTCTCCATCTCTAGCGCGTTCCATAATTCCGTCTTGATGACCACTGACTGAACCTTCTTCGACTTCACTGCTTTGGGCCAATGTTTTCGAGCCAATTCGGTCCAATGGCTTCGTTCCAGATCCGCGACACCTAGAGGTTCGTTTTCCTCCGATAAGGTCGCTGGAGCCATTGCTGCATCGATTAGGGGCAGACCCAGATTGCGGTTCAGCGCTCTGACAAGTCTCGCATATCTGTCGAAGACAGCCGTTGTCAAAGACGTCCGTTGTCGAAGACGTGCGATAGTTGGAGGATAGACTGGATACCTTGCCAATACTTTCACTGCGCGTTCAAAGAGCTCCCAAGTTTGCGCGTATTATATCCGGAGTTAGCGTCTAAAGTCCGCGGAGCCGCCAAAGCTTTAATCCAGACCAACAAAGACATCCCATTGCTTTTCTATCAACTAATGACATGAGAACATCGCTGCTACGCTTCGTCTACAACTTGGCCATCATTGATTGAATAGCTGGGCTGTCTTGCTCTTAAGATGCGACTTCATGGTGCCACCACCTGAGAATAGGCGTCCTTGTCAATTCTAATCATTCAGCATGGCGAAGGCTCACATCAAATCCGTCACCACCTACGCAGAGACTCTGCGTGACCTGCTAGCGAAGGCACGGGATGCCAAAGCGAAAGCTAGTATTGAGCCAGCCCTGACAGCCTCCGATTTTGGTGCGGCCATTGAGAACATCAGAAAGCGGCCAGGCATTGATTTCCTTGCGCCAAACGCCTCCCACTTTGCGGCAATCGAAACTGTGTGCCGGGAATACTTCTCTAGCCTCGTGGTACGTGGAGGATTCGGACACTTGGACTTCTGGCTCTGATTGCAACAGGCTACAACTCCAATCGATGACCCAGCCTTCAATGAAGTGTGGAATCTACTTGATATCATCTCAATCCTTTCAGATACAGGTTGGCCCGATAGGAACTGCGTATGAATACTTCAACTGACTAGCACATAGGCCAATGTGAACCAGGACTACTTTTCTGGCTTGTGGAGGAGCTCCTCGACTCACAAACCATCGATGGCTGCGGAATCATCTTTGATTACCTGGACTCACGGCGAGAACGGATCACTGCCGTAAGCTATCTTCGCCATTCTCTTGACCATTACCAGGCTAATTGCTTTGCGCGTCGAAGAAACACTTCGGTCAAAAGCAGCTCATCATCCTGAGGGCCTGCAATGAATTACTACGCAGACTGTCACGGGCGGAAAACACCGTGTTCTGCGGTAGAGTCTTCATCTTCTTGTTTCAGAGCTTCCCACTGGGCGACAGGAGCTCTGTGAACTTGCGAGGAGAATACCACGTCGAGAACGTTACGACGTACGAGGACCAAGCCGTGGAACGCGCCTTGGCCCAAGATGATCCGATGCAGATGGACACGAAGTTCGAAAACGCGGATACGGCAGTGAAGGATGAAACCCCAACTGCTAGCGTTACTGAGGATATTGGAAAAAACGGCTCCTATGACGCCGATACTTCAAGCAAGATGGTCGCAGTTGATGGCGACACCGACGCAAAAGCCACTCAAACAGATATGGACGAGCTATACCCAGTCTTTTGGTCTCTTCAGGAAACTTACTCGAACCCCACAAGCTTGTTCGAAGAAGCCAACTTCCAGCGATTCAAGTCAGGGTTGCATTCGACGATGCATAAGCTTCAATCTGTACATCAAGAGTTACAAGGTCGTGGAACATCGAAGGTAGTGGAGGAGAGCAAACGCGGCACAAAGAGGAGACGTGGGGACGACGGCAGTGAACTATCAACAAATTTCAACCCTAAATATCTGACTAGCCGAGACCTATTCGAGCTCGAGGTATGACTACGCTGATAATCTTCGACCCTCTGGCACAGCACTGATTGCACTGTCTAGATTAGCGACCTTGCTTTTCGCCGACATATTCTTGTCCAAGCATTGATACTTACGGACTTTCTGTTGTCTCTCACGCCAAAAGCCAAGAAGAAGCTCGAGGACAAAACGAACAAGTCAGTCATGTACTCATACACCCTCAGCGAATCGGATGTAGGTCATCACAAAGCTTCAGAAATCCTCTCTATTGGGACGGCTAATGGCGACCCTAGATACAATGGGCTATCCAGATGAAGTCGGACATTGCAGCGTACTTGCAACAAGGACCAGAAGGCAAATTCTACTATCGGATGATAGACACTGTTTTGACAAGAGATAAAAATTGGACCCATTGGAAAGCTGAAGGCTGCCTGCCGATTGAACGTGCTTCGGTGCCGGCAGAGGACTTCTCTGAAGCCCAGAAAGGCGCACAAAGGGCCTACACGAACAAGCGACTAAGGTCAACACCTATGGGCTCTTTATATCTCAACTTCCTTTCAGACACAGGAAGCGAAGATGGGTTTAGACAACTGGCGAAGCCTGAAAGGTGCGGCTAGGTCAACACTATTATGAAATGAAGCTGATCATTGATAGATATACTATACCCTCCATAGACTCATTCAAAGGGCCGATTGCCGATGACGACTTTGACATAGACATGGCACAAACTGATGAGTTGAAGAAGCAAGCCGCAGATGCGCGAGCAAGCAAGTCATGGAGGACACTGCGGGTAGCTTCGAAAAGCAGACTCAACATGCTCGACAAAATCGATGATGGCCAAGATCTACAAGCACTTTTCGAGCCTAGCAAGGACGAGAACCCGATGTCTACAGAGAGCAAGGAAGAAGGTGTTCCAGAGGATGAAAATCAGGACGTGACCAATAGTACCAGTATGCAGAGCAATGAGATGAACAAGGTGGTTGCTTTGAACTTAGAAATCAACGGCATTGTGCCGCGGGAAAAGGACAAGAAATCACAGGAGTCGGCGCAAAACGTTGTTTTATCGGAATCTACATCAGAGATACCCCAGGGAAGCATTGCGGAGTAAGGTAGCATAGGATTTGTATGGACACAAGTCTACTGATCACGGAATACATAGTTTCTCCAACAGTACCAATTGCGGACCTCGAGCTGCATTCGCGATGCCCCACGGTTGACTTGCCTTGGGCAAAGAATGGCGAGGTATCAGCCCAGTGTCCTCTCTTCCCAGACACAGCGCCTTTCTAGAGCCATTATTGTTCTGCCGTTCTTCTAGAGTGGGTCATGAACTCCGAAGCGAGAATCAAAATCATTGGCGACGTCAGGTCAACCTCACAGCACGTTTCAGCAGCCTCTGGTCTTGTTACTCTCGTCATTGGCCGTTCTCGTAGTTATCTGGTGCCATCTCCGCTTTTTGACCTTGTTCGATATTTTCAAAATCCTTCACTGGCCGAATCTGCGCGAGATACATTCGCGATCACCGGAATCTTACAGCATTCTGGTCCATTGTCACTTCTCGAATTGTGAGCCTCAGACGGATGTACAGCATCATGCCGCTGAGCATGACGATCCTCTGATCTCGTGTAATACATCTGCTCCCCAACGCATGCTAGCTACTTTACTGCTGCATGACCGTTTTCGAGGGAAATCCTCAGGATCTTTACTGATACGACCGAAACAGCCAACTTGTTGCTTCATTAATGGGTATGAAGTTCAGTATATACCTTTGTTGAACTAGTAAAATGTGAATGCCTTCTCCAGGATCCAATTCGATAGTTTTCACTTCAATAACCTTTCAAAAAGAGCTGATCGCAGGTTGGTAACCTAAACATCGTCCCTCAACGCCTCATACTTGCGATGCTCGGCTTACAACTGTTTGCTCGCTCAACATTCCCTAAGGATCACAATCGGCCAACAAAAGGTTTCACGCCGGCGTCTCAGGTTTGCTTCAGCGCAATCCTGCCTTCCCGTCAATCACCAAGATCATGTCCAAAGTTTTTCGGATCTCGATGGGCTGTTACTGGGGAGGTAACTTGATCAGCTCAAAAAGCCGCCGGAAGAGCAGCTCGGCAACAAGGCTCACGGCCACCCCATATGCGCCTAGAGTGTGATCACGCTACAGTACCTTAGACATTTTCCGCAGATAATATTCGCCGCCCACGGTCATCATGAGAACGGATCCACCATGATCTGTGATGCGGCAAGATGCTTGAGTATACTGTTAGCCAGCTGCGAAACATGCAAAGCCCGGAGCCTTTATCCGGCGCCCAAGCTCCAGACCGAACGCCGACAGCAGTTTCATCTAGAACCTTCTCAATACGCCCCCACTACCGGACGGGGTTTCACTTTGCAGCTTCGTTGAGAGCGGGTTATCAGCACGCTATTGACGTTCTCAAGTGCATTTCACCGACAAGCCTGACACATCAGAGGTTTCACTGTTTCGTCTCTTTAGACACGGTGAAGTGAAATGGCTATCAAAAAGGGTTCAGCATTCGGGCGGGAATCTCAGATGTCCATGCCCAGCAACCCACATCCGTCTCCAACATCTCACAATATGGTGTTCCAAGACTAGATGTACTTTTGTCCTACCGATACTTAGTCACAATTCTGCTAAAACCCCGTACTGTTCTCAATGGCTGGAGCGTATTTCCTTGCAACGCACAAGCTGGGTTTTCCTCGCCCAAAGAGGGAAGGGAGGGGAGCGGCTGAATATCATCCCAAGAACCACCGAGACGACAGAGCTTGTGCAGATTCACAGCCTTGAATAAGGTGGTTATGATACGGGACGTTGGGACTACGGAGAGCTCTAACCAACAGATTGCTAGTGTCATCCACCACACTGCTATTCTTGCTCAGACCACTCCACTAATGTTGATCTTTGCTTTGCAGATCCTGACCATGTCACCACGGACCGGATGCTCACTGGCAATGCTAGGATCCAGCTTCATGCCGTACGTGTAGTGATGCTCAGAAGTACGGCTCTTCTCGCTAGGTGCATGGTGAGGGGTTGGTCTTTATGTTGGTGTAGCAGTCACTGTGGGCTTGTCAAGTCCTGAGATGTTTCGCTTTCATGTGGCTACTGATGGCGATCAGCTGCGGCAAAGTTGGTCACGGGCCATCCTATGCATGCCTTACATGTGTCCTACTGGACTGACATTGGCAGCCTGCACACCCTTTTCACAAGTGCGGACTGACTGTTGAAACACCGTCTTGTCCTTGCCTTCCTAATTCAAGGCTTGGTGTGCTGACTGCAGCTTCAATCAACACAGTATCAGATGCGGGTAGCTTCTGCCACACCGGATAGGCCCAGAATCTCTCTCATGTCCACCAATGTCAACAGTAGGCTTCTGCTATTCTGTTTTTAATCAAGCTCCGTTTCGATTAAGCTTACAATTCGTTTCTCAAGCATCAAGAGTATGATAGTTGTTGTGTTAGATCCTCTCTCCTGCTTTGACTGATAGTTGTCCGCTTCTATGTTTCAGTATCGGCTTCTGTCTACTCTTGTCTCTTCTCCAATTGGGTTTTGCAATCTCCTCACTGCTAGTCTCATCATTTTGGTCGTGGTTATGGAGGCGACAACATACATGGAGAAGCGAAGGCTCTCGCCTTGGCACAGCGATCTCTCTATTAGGATGCGGCCGCAGGTCGTTCAACGCCGCTATTTCCATCCAATGTTCCATCAATAAATGCTAAGCTAAACGCATCGCACTAAACGATGCTGGGCTGCACAATGCACAATGAGATTCCCGGATTTGGCAAGGTTACATATTCCAAAACTCACAATCCGCCAAAAGCACATTCCGTTCTCAATCAGGCTCTGGATTCGCTTCAGCGTGCTCGGCTCCACCACACCCGAGAAACACTCTGGGATCTAAAGTGTCGAACTTTGGCAGTACGTTTGCCACGACAAGCATTTGATGCTCCATCTACAAATTGAATTGAGCCGTAGTGGCTAACACCTCTATCGCGTCGCGAGTGATATACGCCATCCAATGTGAAAGTCACCGTTGTGAATTGGACTGCCTGGTCTTCTGACTTGAATACACTACAAGAACACCTTTGCTGAAGCCCCACGAACGTCTCCATGCTACATTCCGCGGATATCACATGGTTAGCTGTGTTATCAGCAGCTATCGAAATCTCTTTTGACGAAGAAGTTTTGGATGCGAGCGTAACCACACCGCAATATCGAGAGATCCTCTCAACAATGTAAACACAAATCTACATTTCACGACCTCACCACGAATTTCACGTCGTCGACAAAGCCCCCATGCACAGAAACTCCACACATATCATCAACTTCAAACAGTAGCGATAACACCAAGGCCATGGAGCCGCAAAGCAAATCAATACTTGGGGACGCGCAAAAGCGCAACGCAGATGAACGGCCGACAAACAGACGAAGCCAGCCTTGCGCAAGTAGGACATGCAGCACGCGAGAAGGGCTTGTAATGTCGCTGCAGAAGCAAGACGAGTCAGAGTCAGGAGATGAGGACGAAGAAATGTTCACTTCGGGCTTGGAGGATACTGCTGGCTGAAAATTCGCCCCAGACTGCTATGGACAGACAGGCTCATCGGCGAAACACGAAGAGGTTAGGTACAGCATCGAAACCTATGCTGTCAGTTGCTATCGCTAAAAGTGACAATCAAGGCTGACACACAACCAAACACGTTTTTTAATGGCTGAGTTTGTCCGTCAACCCAATCCGGATGCTGCACAACGAGATCGTCTCTCACGAGAAAATCCTGGATTAAGCTCACGGCAGGTGCAGATCTGGTTCCAGAACCGGTAAGCAAACTTGTGGCTCAAGGGAAGGCTTACTAAAGACCCATAGTCGAGCCAAGCTCAACCGCTTGTCGGCTCCTGATCGAGAGCAGATGATGAAGACTTGTGCTGTACCTCAAGAATTTGATAGAACGAGTACACTCTTTTCAGCTATTTCTACACCACGCCAACCGGACATCGTTTCAACAACGCAGCCACCGTACGGGTTTGCGGAAAGTATGCGTGACACCAATAGTGCTCCTGACTTCGGGCATTCGCGAGCCATCAGCGAAGAGACCTCGTCAACCAGCGTCCCTTCCGCCTACAGCGAGCCGTTATGGACACCAGGCTCAGTGCTGGGCTCGCAAAGTCTTCCACCAGTTCCTTCCGCAGACGAACGAACCAAATATACGGGCTCACTCATACCCCATCTCCACACCCCCAATGCGAGCACTCCGTACGCTCAATTCCAGGGCTTTCCGACTATCGATAGTACATCAACACATCCACGCAGTCGCATACGAGCTGGGTCGTTGGCCTTACAGCCCTCTGCAGCATTCACATGCGCCGGCCATACAAGGCACTCAAGCTTACACACACGAGTCACTCTTGCAAGGCATACCAGTCCTGCTCTCCTGCACCAACGCGGGCAATCTTATACGAGATCGTCATTACTCGGTATGGCCGGTTACTCGCCACCAAGCGCAGAGCCTTCGAGAACCCAATCGCATTCATACGTAGCATCAGACTCCTAGCTTTAGCGAGCACAGTCTACTGCTTTTGAGTCTCCTAGCTCTTTCAATTCAGCACACACCACCCTTGACAGCACGCAGCGTCTTCACCAATCCTCGGTGACCTACCCAATGATCCAATCTCATCAGCCAACCCGTGCTACATCTATCTCGTCGCCGGTATATCCTTGGTCGGCTTCTTGTGAGCCCAATGCAAGAGCTTTCCCCAGCGTCATCCAATCGACTCCACACTCCATTCGAGCACCGTACATCGCTTTGGAAGGCGCGACAGATAATATTGAGAATACTGAAGCGAGGCAAGATCTTGGAAATACTACAGTTGCAGGTCTTGGGCCACCACAACAAATTTCTACACCACAGCAAGGGGCTGGCGGAAGAATACGTGCAGGGGCAGAGAATTGGGGATCGTTCACTCATCCTCCATAAAATTCATTCCCTTATTGACGCAAGAAGTACGAACCTTTCAGATACTCAATTCTCCAATACCTAACTTTTCTCGAGTCCTTGTAGATGGATCAGGGAGTATAGTTGTTGTGTCTAATTACTTCTTTGATAAAGGCCAATAATTACAGCTGAATGTTCACAACTACTAGGAGGTTGTTAAATAAGTTAATTGAATATCACTTCAGCCTTGTGTCACTTGTTGTTGATGATTGACGAATTCCTCATACAGAAAAGTCAAGTGAGTGACGGTGCTGGGAATAGGCTCGCCGGCCCTTCTATTTCTCCACAGCCGAAAACCTCGCTAATTGAACAGAATGACACTCCGAGAGAATATCTCAAATGAAAACAGTGGATACGAGTGGCTAGTGAGGTTAATTACCTACAAGTTTCTCAAACCCGGACTAGATAACTTTCTCTAGGATATGTTCTATCTACCATACTTTGGTTAAAGATTTTGCACCTATGGTCCGCCTTTCGTATACTATAGCACTTCCTTTCTCTATACAAGTGTCTATTCCCTGCTGGAGTCACAGATGGGATCCGTTTTGACGCATTGAAAGTTGACTTGAGCTACAGTATAGGCTCACTAACTCCACCACAGTCTTGCGAGCCTTCCTCAAGATCCAAGAGAGCATGGAACCTCTCTAGCTTACCACACTGACCAGGAACACCTAGGAGAAAGAGTACAGAGCTGTCTATGTTCAAGCCGTGTAACAAGTGCTAGGAGACTGTGCTATAGGGGACTGTGCTATGGTGAGATTCACAGCTATAGCAAAGACACGCAGACCACGGCCATGTGGCTCGATCTGCTGATCTACCAGCCACGGGGTCAGCCAGCAATGAGAAGAAAACATGAAAGAGAAATACGTCTTCTGAGTACATGTGACAGCAAAAGCGGTATAGATGGGGAAGATGCTATAGTTGGACTTCGTCTTGTGATAAAGAGTCGCCTCCAGGAAATCAGTACCAAGCCAGCACGCTTAAAAAATATCGAATGACTGCTAACCTCGGCTGATAACAGCTCGATTGCTCTGCCTTACGACTGATTGCTACAAGGTCCGCTAATCATATTGGACGCCGGTGAGAATACTATATAAGCTTACTCTTTCCTTATACTTCTACTGGATGTTCAGAATTGGGACCTGTCCTCTCTAAGACTTATCAGCTTCACAGAAATATGTTCACCCTCCGCAGCAATAGTACTGAGGCAAATCTTTCCGGACTCACCAATTCGAAGTTGAAGAATTATTGCGAGCCTGCCTTATGTGCTCTCCTCCTCAACTCCACAGCCCGCATCAACGTTTGAGTATCGGATGATCCCTGTCTTCGCTAAGCTGCAAGAGATTCCGAAGGCTCATATACTTGTGCTTCAACTGCTGCAGAACAAGTCTATCATAGACAGCGACATGTGGTGGGCACACTGCTATAGGGCTCCTGAATCTATCACAGTTGAAGAGGCGTACGAAGGGTCGTGCGCTTGCAAAGCTGCCGGGGAATCTGCAATAGAAGCGTCAGAAGAACTCAAACTCATGGGCCTGAAGTTGATCTCACTATCTTGAAGCCCTCAATAGCTCAAATCGCTGTACTCCTCCGCTTGAAGTTGAAGGCAAACGATATCCAACTGGCTGAGGTTCTGTGGCGGCCACAGCAATTGCTGGTAAGGTCCAGGAAACAGTGTGAGAGATATCGCCCTCTCAGTTCGGTTGCAAACGCCTTGAGTGTCTTTGACAGCAGTGCTTTCAAATGTTAAGTACTCTTTTCTTTCTAGGTAGGTGGGGTGAGGTGATCGTAAGGTGATCGTGGAAGCCGAAACTTGAAGTCACGTGTGGCCTCGCTTAGCAAGGGGCGGGAGCTATAGAAAACAGCACCACAAATGCTCCCTTGTTTTTCTCAATATCTTTCTATCATACATCTCCTCAAGTCTCAAGCACAAGCTCCCACATACTGGAACCATCTTCCATACCTGGGTTTACAGCTCTGGAGGTTTCTTTGCAGAGTTTCTACACCTACATCTCTACCCCTTTCTCCCTGAGATCTCAGCCTCGAGTCACCCTCGTCCGTCTCACGGCAGGTACTTGTCACAAGTCCTTCAACACTACCCTCTCTGTCTTCTCTTCGGGTATGAGCCACTGCCACACACAATCGGCTCAGATCTTAGCGAAATCGCACCTCAACCAAATACGCGGCTATACCGACTCTGGCAAAGATGGCGGGTCTTCTGGGGCACTTCGACCAGTCAACGCTTTACTTTGGACGAGTGATGGGTTTCTTGCCCAACGCAAATACGCCATATCGTCGAAGCGCTGGCAAAGCAACTTCATCGCTGGCATCCGGAGCCGGATTTCAAGAGCAACTGGTATGGTCGGTTCGCGCCATTAACGCTATGCTGGGATCGAAACGAGCCTAGCATTCTACACGAGCAAGATATTGATGGAATCTGCGAGGTAGCCACCTCAGACGGATGGATGAAATGGCAATCTCACGTCTTTCCAGGCTCCCAATGTCCGAACAACCCTACGAAGGCTTATGACGAAAAGCGGAAGTGCGACAGCGATATACAGCTATCGCCCGGCTCGCGTTAGAGCTCCTTGGATATGCTTTTACGTCTTAACGACATTGCTAGGGGCAGAATCCGCCTATCAACTCAGCCGTATCTGAGGGGTGAGAAGAGCCTCTCGGAATTGAACGCGAAAAAGTGAGATCCTCCAGCGATCCTTCAACCATCACCTAGCGAGCAAGAGAAATCGAAGCCCATGCAACACCTGTCCTGCTTCTTCTGGGTCCACTATATGTGGAGGTATTTGGGGTCATCGCTCAAGCAGTTTCTGCGCCTATCGAGTAACAAGTACGCGATCCGGCTAGCTGTTCAGTGAAGGCAGATTGTGAGGTCGTTCCTGCGACAGTGGAACAGTGGATATGCGGTTCGGCTACACATTCAATAAAGGAGGACAGACTGTGGAGCCGGCTGTCGTAAGGTCAACAATGTATCCGGGAACCTGGAGGATACTTGGAGATAGCCTCTGTCCCTGTTCTGGATTATAAGAGGATGCGCAGATGCGTATGGACAAGTATGCGGAGGCATCTAGGAACTGAACTCTGGGAACGGAAATTCCAGCTATCTGTTCATCTCCAATCTCTACCTCGATGGAGCAGTGCATATGCAATTCACCAAATACCCAGACTGTGGATTCAGCTGTTTTCAGATCAACGATGTATCCGGGAATTTGGAAAATACTTGGAGATAGCCTGTTTTCCCTTCCTGGACCACAAGCGAACAAGCAGATGCTTATGGACAGATACGCGAAGGCACTGGAGATCTGAACTTTCTAAACGAACATTTAGCTTCCCTCTCAATCGCAATTCCTATGAGTCGGTTGAGCAATGCTAAGTGGTCCGACTTGATATTCAATTGAGAAAGGACTGTTTTGGAATTCAACAAGGAACGATCGTGGACTAGCTTTGTGAACAAACAGTATCGCTAAATACTTGGAGATAGTTTCTTCTGCTGGTCTCGACTACGAGGAACAAGCGCTCACAGCTGGACATAAAGGATGAAAACTCCTAAGCGCTCACAGCTGGACATAATGGATGAAAACTTCAACTGTCTATTCAATTGCAGGAGCACTGGACTATCACAACTTCTATCGTGAAGGATTTGGGAGTGTTAGTACTGTGTATGATTATGGACAGTTGTGCTGGGACATCTGGGAATTGAACTCTGTAGATAGAGATTTCACTTATCTATTCATTTGCAGAAGAATTCAGCTGTCACAGCTCTTGTTGTGAAGGCTTTGGAAGTGTTGAGATGGTGTATACTTTATATCTTGTTCTTATCTCTATCTCTATTTATACTCTTATCTCATTTTGTTCCTAGCCGCTTCCTTTAGACGTTATTGATATGTGACAGGCTACAGTGAATTACTCATTGACATTGAATTATATAGTACTCACTTCCTATCTCTCCTACCTCTGTATTCACACTCTTGTCTAGACTTCATTAATATGTGACGAGTTATAGTCACTTCTTACGTGACATTGTAGTTCACTGTCGTGTGATAAGCGGTGTTAGGATGGAATGTGTATTTAAGGACTTCTTCTGCCGGCTGAACTTCTGCTTTCTTAGATATTCAACTCCAGACTGACAAGCAACTGCAACTGCTCTTGTCTGCCAAAGTAGAGCACTCTTTGGTTCTTTTATCTCAGCTCGTTTACTCTTCTTATCTCAGCCATCAATAATCAGAGAACCTTAGGAAACAGCGCAAGACCGACATATCCTCTTCTTGTTGGAACAACTTGTCCTTCCTCTCTTGCTCCTAACACTCTATCAACCAAAGAGTTCACTTGCCCCTACCCTCTTAAACGATTCTTCAGTCTCGGTAAAATGGCTGACCGTACTTTCCGCCCACGAGGCCAATCGGAGGCTGAGCGCCAACGTGCTACTGAGATAGAAAACATTACCAACCGCTTGTTGGCAGGAGAGACAGCTGTAGCTCGTACACAGCTCCAGCAAGCCGCACAAGCAGCTAATACAGCCGCCCAAGGCGCCGGAGCCACCACTCGCTCTGCAGACCAGGTCACTGCAGAGGCAAATAGCCTGTTCGACCGTTTCCAGGCCCAGACTCCAGATTCTGATCAGGCCCTTCGCGACATTACCAATCTGCTGGAAAACGTTAACGCACCGCAACATCCGGCAGTGCAGCCGGGCCATTACGAGCCAAGCCCTGAACGGAGCTCGTCAAACGTTCCGAGCACGTCGCAGGGCTTCAATCCGGAGGCTGCAGAGTTTGTTCCGGGCCAACAGGTAAGGCTGGCTTTTGGAGGACGTCCGGGCTCCCGCTAATGACATTGTAGGGTCAGACCGGAGATAACAAGCAGGCAGGGCCTAGACGTGCTGAGAATGGAGGACAAGGGGGCCAGGGCGACGGTCAAGGTGGTGCGTCCGGTGCCCAGGGACAGTCTTGAGACGTTAGAAGACGGCAGTGGTGGTTTCGCAAATTCAGCAGGAGAGACCCGCGAAGTTAGAGCAAGCGGATGACGGATAGATGGGGATTGGAGGTCTCTTTGCTTGAGTTACGGAGCATGCAATAGCTTGGGAGTTTGATTTAGGTCGAGACCATAGAGACTCCAATAAACTCGTCTTGTGATCAACTCAGTGTGCAAGCAAGTCGTAAATTGTGTAAGAAGTTTGCAAGGAAAATCCGTCTTAACGAACTGACGATGAGCCAATCGACCAAAGAAAGAGGGTTCATAGCCCATTTGGCCGATTTGGCAAAACACAATATGAAAGGATAAGACATGAGTACTCTCGGCCGTTCCTTAATGGACAGGGTGGCGATGAGATGGAGTCTGAAGACACTTAACTTCCATGATTAGCCCGCGATTTCGAAGGATTTTCGCACTTATGGCTGTCGTCTCAAGCTCTCTGAACATTATTGTGAGGGTCTCCATGCGATGAGCTGTACGCGATCACAGACTTGTGACAGGAAGATAATCGAAGCAAGAATTGTAACACATCCGTCGGAGTTAAAGCTAAGTCGGCAAACCTGCCTTCCCTGGCATGGAGCTAGCGTGGTCCCTCTCCCCGTGAACAACCACCTGGGAAGCTCTCGTAGTCGAGGCAGTGGTTTGCTTTGCAAGGAGCCTCCACAATGTTTAAGCTTGCTCGCAGTCGGCCATTGGTCGCTGCGATCAGAGCGGCCAAAGTATGTCTTTCGACTCTTTGCCCAGTCATCAATGCTAACGTCTGAACCAGGAATCGCCCGCCAGAGGCTCTGCAGTCCACCAGAAGCGTTTCCTCTCGATCCACGAGTATCTCTCTGCCAATCTGCTCAGGACCGTATGTCAACGTCACTTGAAATTACTAAGTGAAGCTTACGGTTGGTAGTATGGGATTGGCGTACCAAAGGGCGAGGTTGCCCGCTCTGCGGCCGAGGCAGAGAGCATAGCGAAGCACATCGGTAGACACATTCACGAATAACTCTACAAGAGCTCTGTTGATGAGTGCAGGTGGAGATGACATGGTCATCAAGGCCCAAGTGCTTGCTGGCGGTCGCGGCAAGGGCACCTTCGACAATGGCCTGAAAGGAGGTGTCCGAGTCATCTACTCGTAAGCATGATTTCTCCAGCTTCCACAGGTCCAGTATCCGATCTGATGTACCGCGAAGACCAACAGAAGCCAAGATGTTCGCGGACCAAATGATCGGACACAAGCTCGTGACCAAGCAAACCGGCGCTGCAGGCAGAATGTGTAACGCAGTGTACATCTGCGAACGGAAATTCGCCCGCCGAGAATTTTACCTTGCCATACTCATGGATCGCCAATCGCAAGGACCCGTCATCATCGCTTCGTCACAAGGTGGAATGGATATCGAGACCGTGGCCAAGGAGTCGCCTGATGCGATTATCACCACCAACATTGACATACACAAGGGCGTCACAGACGATATCGCTAGGAACATTGCGCATGAGCTAGGATTCTCAGAACAGTGCATTGAGGACGCGAAGGAAACGATTCAGAAGCTATACAAGGTGTTCATGGAGAAGGATGCTACGCAGATTGAAATCAACCCGCTTTCTGAAACCTCTGATCACCAGGTACTATGCATGGATGCGAAGCTCAATTTTGATGACAATGCCGAATTCAGACAAGAGGAGGTCTTTTCCTGGCGAGATAGATCACAAGAAGATGCCGATGAAGTCAAGGCAGCTGAGTACGTTATATCCCTCAAGCAGGTGCGAGATTAGCCACTGATCCTTTGCTCTCCAGATCTGGTCTCAACTTCATCAAGCTCGATGGTGATATTGGCTGCCTAGTCAACGGAGCCGGCCTTGCAATGGCGACAATGGACATTATCAAGCTGAACGGCGGACAGCCGGCCAACTTCCTCGACGTGGGAGGAGGCGCTACGCCTCAAGCTATCAAGCAGGCCTTCGACCTTATAACAAGCGATCCGAAAGTCACTGCTATCTTCGTTAATATCTTTGGGGGTATAGTAAGGTGTGATGCTATCGCACAAGGGTTGATCAGCGTGGTGGAGACTATGAACCTGCGGACGCCGATCGTGGCGAGGTTGCAGGGTACGAATATGGAGAAAGCTGCGAAGTTGGTCAGTATCTTCCTCAGATGAGTGAATGGTAGGGCGAGAAGGAATGCTGACGGAGGACAGATCAACGAGTCTGGCTTGAAGATCTTCTCGATCGAGGATCTGCAGACCGCGGCGGAGAAGTCTGTTCAATTCAGTAAGGTTGTGAAGATGGGTAAGTTTCTGACGGTCTCGTTGACAATGAGCAAATGCTGACTCCCCTGCCACACAGCCCGGGACATTGATGTTGGAGTCGAGTTTTCTTTAGGCATCTGATCTGGCCCCTGTTCATAGGTCTACGAAGTCTGATACAGTCGTCTCATTAAATTAGTTCAATAGCATTCACAAGCTTCATTCTCCTTTTGGCATGGTCATTCCAAGTGACGGCCGAAGATGCTGCCTGGCTCACGGGTTTTCGCTTCTTCTTCTGCGATGTTCGAAACAGTCATTGAGACTCCCTTATCCTGTACACCGTACAAATCAGCCTAGTAGATAGGGGGTCCAAACAGCGAATTTCTGAACACTGGTCGCGAGAAGACAGACTAAGGAGATCAGAACATTCAGACTATCAAGTATCAGGAAAACCACAACAGCAAGACCAAAAAAATGTATTATCCTTCGCCACTTCCCCATTTCCCCTTTTCCCCTATCGCGCAGATTCCATACGCGTCATCCCCATTTCGCGCCTTTTGCCCTCTCAGGGGCGCGCCTCACCCCCCCGAACCCACACCCTCGACAGAGCACCCACCCCCACAATGGCAGCCACCCACCTCATCCTGGATGCCCCTACCTCCCAGCCCCAAGGGATACTACAACCATACCGCTCCACGCAAACTGGGCCCACGAATGCGCGGCCACGATACGGCCCTAGCTCGGCTACCCCGATTGAAACCCCAAAGTCCTGAACGAAGGAGAAGATCATGCTAGGTGGAGGAATCGAACCCCCGACCTTGTGTTGCCGTTAAGGGATTCCGAGGAGGTTTATAGTCTAGCTGGGCGAGGGGGCCCCGAGGGGTTTTTATAGGCTTGGCGGGCCAGGCCTGTCGCCCCTCTGAACTAGTCGCCCTTGTGGCGCGGGTAGGGGAGCGGTTTGTGGTGTTGGTGTTGATTTTGAGGGTTGGTGTTGAGGGTTTTATAACCGGGGTTGTCTGAATTTTGGTAGTCTGAATGTTCTAATTTCTCCAGTGTTCTCGGTAAACAATCGGCATTACGACTTTGCCTCGCAAGACACGATCATCCGAGTATAATCTTAGCAATCGGGAAAAGCATCTAGCGGAGAAGTATTCAGCATTGTCAGTCAGTACAGTTAACAGAGTAAGACAAGATTCCTAGTGTTCCCTCGAATGTTGACCCACATAACAGCTAAACAAGACTCAAAGCTCTAGAGTTTAATTAAGTATTGATCTATCACTTCCCTGAACTACTCGGTAGACAGTTTAATCTTGCAGAAATAACCGCTACCCATCAGTGTGCCACACCCAAACCCATTAACCCAACCAAGAAAAGCACTTCACCTCACCCCAAAAATTTCTTTGACAAAGCCCACTCTCCCTAGTGACGCTCGCCCTATCCTGAACAACTCCACCCACTCCAAGACCAAGAGATACTCCGGCCACCCCTTTCTTAAGGGGTATGTACCGTTCCAACACAATATCCGCGGTCCCTATAAGGCCCACGGTCGTATGTCGTAGCTCGGCTACACCGATTGAAACCTCAAAGCCCTGGAACAAAGCAGAGTCATGTATGGGGGCGGGTTCGAACCGCCGACTCTTTTGATGAGGGACCAGATGGTTTTATGGACTGGTTAGCTAGGCCAGTCGCCCTCAAGTGGGTGGATCGGGGCTGATTGTGCTTTATAAAGTTATAAGTCTTCAGGATCTAGAGAATCTAAGAGGGTGGGCTTTGGGCCTTATTCGAGTCACCAGTCGTCGATTACTGTCGTGCACGGGAGTTGAATTGGGGCACTTGCTGACGTTTGATTGGGGTATGTTGAGTATTGTAAAAGTCAAGACCAACCAAGGAATGGACTCTCAAACTGACCCTCTCATATAATGCCCTTAGAACCCACAACAAGGACAAGAGATACTTGCACAAGCGCCTGGGCGAGGCTACAGACTAACATGCCATGCATGACTCGAATCAATAGTCAGAATCTCTTGTTTGTTGATCTGGTTTCAATAAAGACAAGAGACACTCTGACAATACGTTCCGGAATCCATCAACCCTACGTCGACATGCTGTGGTAAGAAATCCGTGGTACTTAGCTTTGTGTTTCCAAATTCGCATCTTTCCCTATTGCTATTTCCTTCTACATAAAGATACCCGAACGTGTCTTATTCCCAGAGCGACACCAACGATGCAGACTTCGGAACAGTGCGTACGCCACCGCCATCCAGATGGCCCAAGAACGTTCCCGCAAGCTTCGTCCTCTACTCAATGCAATCACGCTTTGTTATCTCCACATACACACTCAAAAACCGAATCTACCTAGAACGCAAAGCCCCCCATTTAACAAAAAATTAGCCTCGATCAAACTCTAACACCTGTCCCCCGTAGAACCCACAGACAAGCGATACTCAAGACCATACTCGCTCACTCGCACCTTCGTGCCAAAGCCTCTATGCCAGGAGCTTGATGTTCATCAATTGAGATCTCTTGTCACGATAACGAACGTGCTTCAATCTTTGCAGAGAACGCGGTTCGAACCACCGTCAGTGTATGTGTGAGGATCGAGGATTCCCCGGCTGCGCCAGTGGGTATTAGGCGAGGGATCTTGTTGATCTTGGATATGTCCGAACGTAGGGATCGTGGCATTAAGGTGCTGCATCTGTTGACTGTCACGTCTGCGATAGATCTGCGCAACTTGGGTCTTTCCGAGCCAGGTACTGTCTCTCCACTGAGGAGCGGTGGTACGCACAGTAGAAGAGTCTTGAGAAGTTACTTCTATTTTAACACATCGTATGAGTGCACGATCAGGAGCTCGAGAAAATGATCTGAGCTATGAGGAATATGCTAATTCCAGCACAGAGATACAGGAAGTGCGATCTATCAAATAGGAGTCTCGTCTGCCTGGCGAGCTACAGAGCGTTTACCAAGTCCGAGTAACGTCCAGACACCCTTATTCCTCTTGCGCAATCATCGTTATTTGTGTTCTTCGTCCAGTTCCTGTTCTTGCTTGTGATCCTAAGAGCCTCCGCGGTCAAAGCTGCCTTTAAGGGGTTCGCTTCCTGATCTCGATGTCAATATTCGGAACGACTTGGGGCCTCCTCTTTGTTATAATCGTTGCGGAGTATGCTAGCTCGGATGTTCGTAAAACTGTGCGCAATTGCTACTAGCCAGCAATAGCGAGCTCTTGGTCATGCATAAGGGTTCTGCAGAATGAAAAGTCAACGCAAGCCGTGGAAACGTAAGATATTGCTTTTTACGTTTCCCCTTCACCACAGTCCATACTTATGGGTCCTGTCACTACGTTAGCATCTCTCAATATTTGACCTTGGATTGTGTGCTTACCATGACCAAACACGCGTAAGCAATGAAGGATGGTAATGGATGTTCTGGACGAAGGCCTGGTACCTGACTCCCAGTTCTTAGAATGCGCGGAAAGCAATGAACAACGAGCCATCTTCTCAACACCTTATCCATTCCCGGGAATTGTGCTCATTGCTCCAGAGCCGCCTGTGAATTCACAGGTGTTTTGGACTTCGCCCACGCCCTTATGCCTTGGCCTAATTTGGCAATCAAATCCTTATTCTGCGCATCTTCCTGGAAGCTGACCCTTTCCGTAGCCCACTCGAGCAGCTCTTCGGCTCTCGCTCCACTTCCTGCGGCGAGCAAACCCACGGCCACATCAATCAATTCTGGCCTCGTCTCATCATGCCAAAAGACGATTGCGCCACAACCACTACAAAACCTCCGGTATACGCCTTTGGAGCTTTCATACCGCTTCAGTTGAGCCATTGAGAAGTCGAACGGCTCCCCATTAGATTTTCGGATGTTGACCTTGGGAACGAAAGCCCACGTTTGGATGTCGTTACCGCTGGCGAGACGACAGCTTTGACAAGCACAAGTCCCGGCGAAGTACTTGGTGCCGTTGGCGCGAAGCCACCACTTCTCATCGGCGGAGTTTGTGGAAGGGCCTGAGTGGTAGGGAACTATCAGATCAGAGAATGGAGATGAGGGTGAAGTGGAGGACACATTGGGAGGGGTGATCTGGAAGCAGATATTCCTGCAGTAACAGGATGCTCGAGTATCTGGCTCCTCCCTTGGAAGCACCATGACCTCTTGCTCTTTGCTTCCTAAACCCCTAGGTATAGGGCAAGAAGTTCGCTTGGGTAGGTCAAGCCAATTGCTCAATCCTCCATCTCCTGTCTCCAATACACAGCATTGATCCTGGAAGTCAATGGTGCCCTTAGGGTCTCTCAGGATGCCAGTATAGATCGCAAGAACCTCCATTTCATTTTGCCAAGACAAGATTGATCCACAATGGCTACAGAACACCACGGCAGTGTAAGCGGCCCACATGCTCAGGAATCCCCTTGGACCTGTCCCCCCGTACTCGATTGTAAACGGAGTAGTCGACTTGGATATCGCCGAAGAGCAGAGACTGCCAGTGATGTGCCGACATATGTAGCAGTGGCAAAGCGATCCTATCCGAGGAGTATCTGGAGAGGCAAACTTGATATGGCCCCAGTTTTTTCGGCATAAACAAGCAAACTGCAAAGTTTGAGACGGTGATGCGCCGGTGTCAGACATGTTGCCAATGAGATGAAAGATCCAAGCAACAAAATGAGATAATCGTGCGTGCTATAACACATGCGTAGCTACCTTAGTCTTGACCTTGATCGTGCTTGAATATCAGGTCCAAGGTCTCGAACATGGAGACAGGTGGAAGCATGCTCTGACTTTAGTCCAATTTCCTGACCCAAAGCTAGATTGTGAACACTTTCCTGATCGGAGGACGAAGATGAGTCAGGCGTGCCGTTCTGTGTCTGGGTAAAGATACCTTAGTGGAGAAGGTCCAGCTAAAGTACCGCATTGACGTCTTATTCGCCAAGACTTGGCGCTTGGTCTAAGCCTCTTCCGTGCTGACGAATGACGTAACATTGAAGGCTCGAAGTTATGGCACCATGGAGTAGACTACGCTATATCTTATCAAAAGAAAGTACTTACAGGAGAGGGAAGTGCGTGCCAATTACCCAATCTGTTATTAGCGCTTTCACAACGGTTGTCGCCTCTTGGTCTTATTTTTAGATCCCCGACCCCAACTTCTGGCAAGATGCTTTTGATCAACTTTCGCATTTCTTGATTTATTACTATCAAAATCTTACGTTTGATAGAATGGCCTTTGCGCTTTTAACAGTATATCTTTGATAGAGTTTAAGTCAACATTGAGAAAGTTATTTGATTGCAAAGTTTTTGTGTTTCGAAGCGTGTCTCAAAAACAAAGACGGACTTGAACTTCTTATACGTTAACGAACTTTGCAATTTCTATAGCTCTAGCAATTTGTAATTAAAACTTATAAGCAAAGCGATTTAAGAAAGCGCATAGTGTCTAGAGTAATAATTGATTAATTTTATATATTTTAATAGCGAAATGCGAAAGTTGACCAAAATTATCTTGCCAGAAGTTGGGGTCGAGGATCTAAAAATAAGGCCAAGGGGCGACAACCGTTGTGAAAGCGCTAATATGCGATCAGCGAATACATCGGCAACAACCCTTGCGAGAGTCGCGAGCTTTGACACGTATCAACTGAGAGGCATCGAAGAGATGATAGTCCCATTTCACTGTGCGATTTCTTGCTAAAGCCAGCGAGCATTCAGATGCATGTCTTACCGACATGGCAATGAATTACCGCCGAATGGTCACCCAGTGTCAAAGAGGCAAACCGTTGACTAAGGTACCTTTCTTGATCAAGACATCAGAAAGTCGAGACTGAAAGCGGGCAATCTAGAGATCAGTATATCTATTCTCGATCGTAACAGGGGCGACCCACCTTTCCTACATCTGTCCAAAAGCTGCTTGCGAATAAAGATGCTTGAGTTCTTACACTCCATCGGTCGATTATTGAGTGGTAGATGTCAGCCATGAAGGACCCATCACTATGTTCAGCAAACAACCCCTTTTCGATGGGCATCAATAGGTAGTGTTTTGGAAGCATACACTCCAAGCTTCCGTGAGTACTAGGCATAAAAAATCAAGTACGTATAGTTACGGGTACTGTCTCAGGCGGTTATGCAATTTCAGTGCATTTGACAACGGCGACAAAGTAAAAGATCACTCGCTGTGCCTCCAGTCCAATTTGAAGGCTATTTCCTTCGTTAGTACCGTACTGAACCGGACGAACTCCTTTCTTTTCCCCCTGCCCGTCTTTCCATGGTACCGGAGGATGTTAAGAGCAAATGGACGAGCAGATATCATTGCTGTTTTGGATGTTGACAGTAGTGCAAAGATTGACGTCACCGAAAGCAAAGCCGCTATAGGCGTCACATTCAAAACTTGGCTGGCAATTGGCATTGGATGAGCAGAGATTGCATTGGGCGCACGTGGACGTCGGCGGAGGAGGGGCCACAGTTGATGTTGCTGTTATCGTGAGAGTCTTGGACGATCGTCAGCACGTGGCATATCAGACTGCTAAGGAAATTCAGAAGCGGGCAATGGAAAACTCGGTTGTCGGAACACAGTACTTACCGCGGTTGTTGGAAGAGCAGTTGATATGGTCGAGAGTGTGCTCGATGTGATGCTGAGACAGTTGCAAGCTGAGGTTACGCGAGAAGGCGCAGGACTGTACTGAGCTAGACAGCCGGGTGCCGGGGAAGTCGTGGCTCTGGCCTCGACCGTGCGACGGTTGAGAATCGCGCTCGTTGTACCGGGACCGACGACAGTAATTGGGGATCCCGCGTAGATGGTGGTCTGGGGCCCGGAACCACGCTTAACCTTAGCTGCTGGGGAAGTCACGGTGACCGTAATAGTATTAATAACAGTCCTGGACTATGTTAGTACGGCTGACCCCTGATCATCCTTATGAACTACGTACGAGGTCGGTGTAGTCGTTGCTGTATAGCTTGTAACGACGCCTAGAGAGAGCGTTGAGCTGCAATAGGGTGTCGCAATAGCCGACGCGCTGACCAGGCATCTCAGCACATTGTCGCGGTTGCAGGCATTCCGTTCCTCGAGCGGGGAGCCCGAAGCGATGGCCAAGAAAGCAAGCCCTACAGCGATGAAAGTGGAAAGCATTATATGTTGAGCAGGGCAATTTTGGTAAGTCAACAGAATATGGCTCGCAATGAAGAGATAGTCCAATGGCAGTGAAACTGTTAGGCTGTAGGAGAGAAAAAGGCTTGCAATGAAAAGAGTCTGCAATGCCAGAGATACCTCATGTGCTGGGTGTTAATAGTGTTTAAAGCACGGCGAATAAGTTGAGAATGTTCATCAAGTCAAGTGCTGCTTAGCCGTCGTGAAAGATCTGGAAAACGCCAGGATGACAGCTGATTCAGGTAATACGCAACAGTCTTCGTATTCTCGTCTATGGCGCACTCCTAGTCTTGAAGCCTCGTATTGCAATTCGACGGCGACTCTACATCCACATCCACGTGACCATGCCATAATGGCGCGACTGTTCGGAAAGGTTCTATGTCACAAGCGGTAAGTACTGGCGAATCTGCATGGCAGCTTGTTGCGCGGTACGGGGCTCGACATCAAAAGTCCTGGCATGTAGGGGGTAGATCAGGGGTATGTTCGCAGGCCTCTTGGCGAGAGGGGGGTATATATCAATTATACTGGCCAATTTCTATGGCAATCGCTAATAAAGACCTCTTTCTTACAGAATTGAGTAGAAAAATTGACCCGAATATAGATATTCTTTGCATCTCTCCTATTCTTTGATCACTGCGCAGCATGTATCTCGATTGAGGCCTGATTGCGCAACGTACTGGGTATCTTCGATATATGTTTAACCCTAACCCTAATACCAAGCAGGGGGTACATTTCTAGCGCGATGGTTTTCGCGCTAGCCAGGACTTTTGATGTCGAGCCCCGTATGCGCCGCAAGCCAACGATAATATGATGCATATTCCAGCAGATCATGTTGGTACACGCGGAACGAATCCTTGCGAATCTTTGTGAGGCTAGTATGCTGTGTGGAAGCTTCAGTTGAGATCCGAGAATCTGAAAGCTTTGCTAATCCTAAGCAGGCCAGCGAAAGACGATTGCCTCCTGTCAGTTCTCAGATGTGTTCGCGCCAAGCCCCTTCGGGTTGGCGGCTGACAAGCAGCGGAAGCACTGCTGACTTTAGTCAGCATGCCAGCCCGCTAGGGGCTTGGCATTTTCACTTTGAGAACTGATGCAAAAAGACGACGACTGCTTTATCGAGTATGCCCGAGCCCACGCCAACTTTTCTTGACTGCGGCTCCACATGGCAGTAACTCCGAGCTCCTCAGGCCGGGTCGACTTGTCACCTATCTGTGTGGGTCCTGAGCCGGACGAGACCTGGTTGCCTTTGTGGCGTCCAGCTGAAGACTCGGCTCACTTATCCTTTTACCGTTGGAGGCGGCAATTGGGATTTACATCCAGTAAGACTCATGTCTAGGCACCAGGCTTGTGCCTCGTGGACATACCAGGTGTTTCCCATTCTTTCACCAGTCGTTGAGTGTCGCTCACGTGGTCACAACCACTCACCATCATCATCCCGTTATGCCAGTGATCATGCCTTGCCGGACTGTTCGCAACTGGACGAAATCTATGCTGTTACTACAGGAAACACTGCCAGTCGACTATGATCTGCCGCCAGAACTGAATATCCGGTTCATATGCTCCTGACTATTCTTGTACGTCGTCTCCAGGTAATTCAGCTTCTTGTTGAGGTTGGCGATATCCGACTTCAACTCCGCAGTCTCCGAAGTCAACCGCTTCCCCACATCTGGTGTTGGACTAAAGACGAACCTTGAGGCTCCGTCAATACGTGCGAGCCGCCTGACATAGGGGAGCGGAATCACTCACATTTTGCCCACGCCTTCATACATTCTAGTATCCTTGGGTAATTGATTGACCTCGCTGGAAGTAAGCTCTAGCATGCGTATGTCGCGTTGTTTAGTCGAAACTGCGGACTTCACGAGACTGATATCTCGTTGCGCGGAAATAGCCTGAGACTCGATTTCATGAACCAGCTGTGAACGGATCAACAGTAGCCCTGAAGGTACGGGGATAGCAAGCATACAGTACCTTCTGTAAGGCCTCGTTAGGGATAGACATAATGGTTCAGTAGCTTTTCGACTTCTCCCAATTTTCATCTAGCTATGGAATAATGATCAAGACATCACGATACTATCGGATCATAGGAGTTAATAGTGACTTTCGCATACGTCGAAAGCTTTGCTTGGTCGAACCTTGATCCAAGAGCCGAATGAAACAAGCGAGCGGAAGCCAACAGTTGTACTCCGCCCTTCAGCCACCACCCGGCCTCATCACAACTCCCTTCATCAACTTTGCTCTACCTCCTTCATCGTATGCTGCTTCTGTAACTTTCTAGCTTCTTGCCGCACTGTCGCCAAACCCCAGGCGGGCTACATGCTACCTGTGGCGAGGTAGATCATCACCTTGCGGCGACTGCCGCCTGTAAGAGGCTAATCAGACATCGACTTCCACTACCTTCCAACACTGAGCAACTCGTACATCCGCCACGATGGAGTCGGCGAGGAGGAGAATATTGAACACGCTGAATAGCCGCTATCTGTACGGGCGAGTTGTGAGTGCCTTCCGCCTATCTCGTCGTCATGACGTTCACGATAGCTACCCAAGCGAACCGCCCAGCGAGAAATCGTTTCCCCTGCGACAGCCACTTGAGCTTCCTGAAACTGACCTCACTCTTTTACCTAGCCCTTACTACACACTATCATATTACTTATCGAAATGGCCATTACCTCGAGACTAATCGCCAAGTTCAACTCCTACTACAATGACAAGCCAAGTAAGAGAAAAATTAATATACCCAACTGCCACGCATAAGCTAACCTTTCTCTCAGTCCTTACCATTATGATTACAAACTCTGTATGATGAGACTATCCTTCCATACGTTTCCCAAAGATTTAAACGCACACTGAAGCTTGGGAACACGATAGATTCTAGGAGGCATAGCCGACACAGTCGCTCAATCCCTCACAGCCATCCGCGCGAAGTCGAAAAGAAGCCACACTGGCCCAGCGAAGGATATCTCCGACGGCATCGAAATGCCTGACTATGACGAGAAACAAGCATACTCCATCATCGAACTCACCAACCCTCGCAAAAACCTTCCTCCTCAATTCGACTTTGAACGACTTATACGGTTCATGAGCTACGGTTTCCTTGTCTCGCCTGTGCAATACCACTGGTTCTCCTTCCTCAACAGGGCGTTCCCCATCACCAAGCAGAACGCGACGTTGCCCGCGCTGCAGAGGGTGTGCTTCGATCAGCTGATCTTCGCTCCCATGGGACTGGCGGCTTTCTTCACATTCATGACGGTTACGGAAGGTGGTGGACGGCGAGCTGTAGCCAGGAAGTTTCAGGATGTATACCTGCCGGCATTGAAAGCAAATTTCATACTATGGCCGGCAGTGCAGATACTGAATTTCCGCATCGTGCCATTGCAGTTCCAGATTGTAAGGTCCAATATGCTGCCTAGCATGTTGACATCGAGCTGACAGGATCATAGCCGTTCGTATCGTCCATTGGCATCGCCTGGACAGCGTACCTCTCTATGACCAACCAATCCGATGAGCCTGTTGCGTGAGCCAACCCCTCCTTTGAATCGGAATAATCATGCAGTCCGTGGATGGCCACTACATTTGGCGCTTTTGGCAAGCTGGAACGTTTTCTGGCATTGGACGACTTGGGATTGGTAGCTATGGGCATTGCAGGCGTTCGTCAAGCAGGGAGCACAAGGTTGGCAAGCATTCTGGAGCGGTTTTCTAGCTTCAACCCCGAAAAGGGACATCGTGTTCGTGTAACAACAGCAATCAGCAATCGTCTATTTCTCCGCGGCAACCAGAGCATACTGCCTGATATCGGTTATCGCAACGGTTCATTAGTGGATAGTATCATGCTTCCCTCCTAGAAGGTTCTCCTCGTCTCTGTGAGCGCTTAAATATACATTCCGAAGCATTTCCTTCCCGGCCCCCTTTCCCTAGCACCTTTCTCCATACCGTCCTTCTCCTCAAGCACCTCTTTACATCAATACATCTGCCTATCAAAGCGATCTCAGCTCACCAACACCATCAACAAGACGCTGGAAAAAGACACGCACCCCATACTTCAACCTCCCGCCACCGACGCATCCACCATGATCAGGCTGCTTCCCTTCCCTCCCCTTCCCTCTCCAGAAAGACACCCACCACAAATCAAAAGCCATCAATCCCCTCCGGAAACACTAACCACAACGCGACTTTCATCCCCGCCCGCCATAAGCAACGCGCCCTTCCTCATGTTGAAGCGCAACACCTCATTCCATGGCCTTCTAGTGCCCGTACGAGTATTTATCCAACCCTTTCCGAGCACGGCAAGAGAAGACTGGGGTGGTGGGTCCTTTCGGGTCGTTACTTTGGATTTTCTTGTTTTGGGTTATCTGGTATAGGGGACTAGTATTCAGAATCCCCCCATCCATGTATGAGCAACAACCCCGTACGATCCTCACCCCAGCTCGCCTTCTGCCCACCCTTTGTGCAAATAAGATGGGTCTTTTCTGCGTCTACTCGTCTGGCTTCTCAGCTCGTGCGCAGAGAGTCTAGAAAACATCTCTATCTCAACTGGGTGGGGGCGGGGGAAGGAGAGAGGAGTGGAAATGTGGAGAGGGGGGTGGAGATGGGGAGATGTGGGTTGGGGGTCGGGGGCTTGAGGTACGCAAAGGTGAGGGAGTGAGGTTAGAGCAAAGGGATGGGCCGCGCGAAACTGAGGTTCGGCGGAGCGATTGGGAATTAGGGGTCAGCTTTAGACATTGGGATCTAGGTGGGGCAATTAGTGTTTACGTGGTTGTGATGTCTCCAAGGTAGGTTGGTTTCTCCGAGTCGTTCGGAGAAGGTTGGCTCAACGATGCGCATTCTAAGATACCGAACGTGACTTTAATAAAGAGGCCGGGGCAAGACGCAAGCAGGCAAGCAGGTCGAGTAGAGCAAGGAAGGTAATTCTGTCACACCTCACTCATAATCACTGCATGTAAAGCCCGAATGTTTTTCAAAAGAGTCAAATTGCTAGCTACCAATCTAGTAGATACAGTACCGAAAATATCCATCTTGAGTGTGCGTTTAGTTCGCTTGTAGGAGCTCATGCCTCCTGCCTTATCCCCTTATTCCCAAGTAGGTGCTGGCAGAAGACGTGTAGAAACGTGTTTCCGTGATGAGTGGTAGATTTGCATTGCCAAATGAGTGTGTGTATAGAGCCGCCGGGAAGATTGGAAAAGGTGATGCTGTGGGATAGTGCTGGAGAACCCGAACGGACTTCCTGATGATGGTTGTGCTGCTGGGAATCCGAATGGTATTGTGCTCGTAGCGATGGTGCAAAGCTTAAGCCTTCTAGTCGACGTTCCAAAAGATGAATGGCCCCATGTTATGATGGTTCTCGTCGTCGATCAGGCTCCACCAACGGCCCAGGATGATCTTGTTGCCCGGCAAGACGACGCCTTCGCAGCAGACGTGATATTCCAGCCCATTGTGATCGCTGAACCACCTCATGAAGCTGATGCGCTGCCACCCGGGGATGTCCTCCACGGGAGCGACGGCATGCAAGTTGCCTCGGACCTTGAATTCGTCGCCGGAATCGACTCCTTTTCCCGTGAAGTGATAGTAATCCTTGCCGGCTTCGGCGGTCTGCAGGGGAGCGGGACGCTTCTTGGGGGGTTTCATGGATGTAGGGGTTGGTGGCGGCGTAAGATCTTCCCATTCTTTCTTGAACTGCGCGTGAAGGGTGTCCCAGGCTTCGGGGTTCGTGGGTGCGGGCTTGTGGATCGCGACCCACTTGCGCCACTCGTACTCCTCCATGTGCCAGTAGTTGACCGCGTAGGACGTCTTGGCGTACTCGGTGGTAAGGTTGTTGCTGAACTCACGAGGATCATTCTGGGTCTTGATCCAGTCAATGGGCCATTGCTTGAGGGCTTCGATCAGGCGTATGCTGGGGGTGGATTCTAACGCGTCGTCCCAGGTGCGTGGCCAGGCGCCGTCGAGCATCTTTACCGGGCCGAAATTGAGTTCAAGGTCGACGAGGCCGTGGTCGACAGCGAGCACGTCTCTGATGACGAGGTGGCTAGGGTCACGGTAGCTACGCAGGCGCTCGATTTGGGCGCCCGAGAGCGAAGCTGTATAGGAGCTTAGTGAGATTACTTTGATGGTCAGGAGAGTACAGATCACGAACCAAAGACACCCTTCCAATGACGCCCCAGCTTTGTAGGGCCTTGCATGATCTGGCTGTCCCACAAGCTGGGTCGTTCATGCTTGCCGAGAGCGTCGAAGACATCAAACAAGGCTACTTCCTCGTAGCATGTGATGTAGAATTTGAAGAAATTGGACAAGTGGCCCAATAGGTCTAGATTGACAGTCATAAACTCATCGTCGGCGAAGAGCCCTGCGTTCTCATTGGGGTGGTTGTAAATGGCCTTTTGCGAGACCGGGAGCTGGTCTCCTGGCGTACTGCTACTAGCCTTATTCAGAGCCAGCTCTAGTTGGGGAACTAGGAGCATTAGATGCACGGCCTGGAGAAGGCGGGTGGGTTGGCCCAGGCCTCGACTCCAGTAGTTATTCACGCTGCAAATGTTCGTGGAGATTGCCAGGTAGCGCAGGATCTTGACGTTGTTCGACTCCGGCTTCTGTGTGGTAGATGCACAGTAGGATTCTGCAGAACAGGAAAGGTTAGTACTGCTTTCCTCATAGTGCGATAGACCATGTGTGCTGTTTCTGGGTGCCGACAGATTGGATCGAGCCTCAACATATTGTACGTACCAACAATCAAATCTCTCATAAGCTTTAGCGCTCTCTCTTCGTCCTCGGTGAAGTGTCCACGAGAAGCACGACCATCGCCGAGCTTGAAGATCAGTCGGAAGCGAAGCAGCTTCCGCTCGACGAACTTCGTTCGGATGGCCGTAACAGCCTTGGTCGGAGGAAGGTCATACAGACTTCCGAAGCGGTGGCGCCAGCACGACGCGTGCGTGTCGTAGATGGCATTCTGAGTCACTCGACAGGTCTTCGCAAATGAGATGATATCCTCGGCGGTTGGTAAATTTTCTGCGATACGATTATAGATCTCATAAGACAAGTCCCGCAAGCCTGCCATGATGGGTCAGGTAGCAATTGGGAATTGACAAGCAATTAGAGTCGGCCAGCAATAAATGAGTATGAGCAAGATAGTTGGAGCAATTGAGACGAGCGCTGTGATGTAACGGTGCAACTGCGAGAGTCCTGAACAAGATGGAAGGTAGAGGAGGTGATGAGAAGAGGGGAAGTGTAGAGATGAGAGCAGTGGGATTTCTGTGGGCAAGCTAAGGGCCGAGTTCTTTGTCTGAATGAACATAAACTTGACAAATTTTCCACCCTAGTGATGAGGCTAGTGAGCAGTGAATATTGTCCATCCAAATCATGGCACACCAAGGCTATGGATTGTAATCGACCACTTGCTTCGCAACCGTAAATGAAACATGACAGTGCATCTGTTCCTCTAGAATAGGTGGTGGGGGATATTGGGATCGATATATGCCCATGAACAGGATTAACACGATGCAACAGCTCCGCTACAATCTGCCCATTATGACCCGTGTATACGAGTACTGAGGCATGGCGGAGCTGTACCAGCGATAGCGTAGCCATTGCAAACCCATAGACATACCTCAGTGTTGAGCGACAGCATCAACATGCCGTGCTGGCAGCAGTTCGAAGCCCTAAGCCAAGCAATCACGTGATCAAGTCTCGCTTAGCCGCAATTCTTGGCAATCTTCACTCAACAGCTGAAGCTGAAGCTGCGACCCGTCATGGAGAATCACAGTGATACCCAAATCGAGGAGCGTCGAATTCCGATGAGCCGCATTGTCTCTTGTCTTCGAAGCTATGGGAATGTCAAGCTCTGCTGAAGGAGTGCTGTTTCGAGGGCCGTTCCTTCCTTTTGGGCTGCTCGCCGGACACGTTGCTCTTCGATCATCTGTTTCGTCAAAGGATGGCGGCAAGTCATGACAGACATAAGGAAAAGATGGAGCATATGGACAGATACCTTCATTGTCCAAGGTCGTAAATCGAATGGCCAAACACCGCCAAGATCTTACATTTTCACGAAGGCGGTTGGTATATGGTTTTCCCCAGAGAGGTCACTCAATACAAAAGGTAAAACGGGCCTAAAGCAAGGACGAGAGCAGCTAGGCTATACTCAAAGTGCTTTACAGTACCAGAGGTCGAGCTTGGCTTCGCTGAGGCTGCCGTACTCGTGGCACCAGGCGGTGGTGTGTCTTTCTCAACGACGTATATCTCGCCGGTGGCGTCGGAAGATACGAAGAGCCGGCCCTTACTATCAAAAGCAATCCCAACGGGCCTAAAACAGTTCTGTGGGCATACGGAGTTGTCGACGTTGGCAAAGATATCCGTCACGGCAGTGTTGTTGTCGGGTGCTGCTAAAGGCTCTCCATCATGGAATGGTATGACCGATAGCTTGTAGCCAACAGGGTCGGTACGATCCCTGTAGATGGTGAGAAGAAGCATCGAATAGGCACATCTCCGCTACTGACCAGCTACCATGGAACGTAACCCAAGCCTCGCTCGCGCTGTTATTGAACTTGATATCGAGGGGAGCCATGTGTGCTTGAAAAGTCAGTCTTGGGGGAGTCCTTGCGGCACAAAAGGTGTCGTTAATAGTGCTGTTCTGGTCTCCCATGGCAAAATTGCTTCCTACAGTTAAGTTCCCATTCTGTGGCAGATCTGAAGGGACCCAGGCAGCAAAGCAATAGGGATAGCCGTAGTTGCTTCCTTGAGGCGCATACTCTGTCCCATTTAGGTATCCGTGGAAGTTCTGTCTCTCGTGTCAGTCGAGTTCAGTAATCGTACGGGAGGAGGTCGCCATGTTCACCATCTCTTCTCCAGGGTTGTCTTGGTGCACGTCCTTGCCCTCCCGCATGATCTGATCAACTGAGTTCTCAACGGAGTAGATGCCTCCAGTGTCCGGATGCTCTACCACTCCGACAGAGTTTCGCAGACCCCAACCAAGAAGCAAGCCTTCCGTATCGAAATCATACCCCAAGTCTGTCACGTTATTCAAATCGAAGGCTTTGATCTGGCTATGGCCAGAGGATAGCATCTCTGCCAACGGATCCACGTTCGAGGTACTTCCTCTGCTGATCACCAGAGTGCCGTTGACCTTCTGCGACAGCGTCAATGTGCGGGTTGTGTGATCTGATGTGGTCATGCCAGTCACTAGGGTTTTATTGCTAGACCCTACGGTCGAAGTATCAGGATCGTAACTCCAGGAATAAGCAGCCTCTGGCGACGAGGCATATAAGATCTTCCCGTCTTGGGACAAAGCCAAGCCATGGTTCAGCTATGTGGCAAGATTCAGTGTATGTTTTAATGTAGGAGAGCATGGACCGCGATGGTCCATCGGCAAACCGTCATGTCGTTGACTAGCGTGGGAATAATATGGCTTTATCTTGGATGGTGAGAGCTATACGTACAGCTTTAGCACTGACGACCGTCTTCATTGTTCTCACAGTCAAGCATGTTCCACCATCATCTTGAAAGGCAAGATTGGCTATGCCAGCGCCGGACTGGACGACTAAGAGATTCCCAGCAGTGTCAAAATGTATTGATCGCGGGGAGGTCAGGCCAGTAGCGACCAAGGCCATGCGATACCCGGAGGCAATTGTGGGCTTGACTGCTTTCGTAGGAGTCAATGTGGTAGAGCAGCTTGAAGCTTGACCAAGAGCCGGGACTATGAGAGCGCTTACGGCGACGGCGAGCCAAGCGTGTAGATGATACATATTACACATGGGAACAGGAGGTCAGTGTGTACCAGCGAACTGTGGGGACTCGGTGTTTGTAATCTGATCTTATATGTACGAGCAACACGACCTAAAAAACAGAGAAACGTTGACGGATTGAAATCATTGCGCGTTGCATGCCGAATTGCCGGTGGCAAAAGACGATGGGCCGTCTTCGTCCTATCAGTACGTACTGTGGAGTACCTTAGCTATTGACCAGGTCACGGGTGCAAAGATCTGGAGTCGAAGAGCCGCAACATCCTTTCTCAGAGCACTCATAGAGGCGGTCAGATCGTTCGAATCGATGTTTTCGAAGTCACTGGCTTGGCATCCCATGTGCACCAATAGAATTGCAGATATTGAGATTAGTAATCAACATTCGACATTTGATGTGTATCAGACGAAGTACTATTCTTGGTAGGATGTGGGTTGGTAAAGCACACAAGAAGATCTTTGGACCACTGGAGCCGGCATTGTGGGAAAGCGTGTCAACGGCGCAGTAGCCATTCTATGGCGACACTCTGGTTTCTCGGCTTTTTGAGCCTCAAGATAAAACATGGGCGACGAGCCAAAGAAAAGGTACAATCAACGGAGTATTGACTGCACATTGGATGGCGTATACGGCACACACCGCGAGTTGTAGACCCACGTGCTGAGCCTTTAGCTCTGAGCAGACTCCACAAGAGAGAGTGATGCAAGTTGACGAGATTGCAGGATGTCCCCTTATGTTCCTATCGCTATAATATGCCAATTGGACATGATCCAAGTCCCTCATCAGCCGTCTCCGGTAGGCATGCCAAATGTCCCCAACCTGGATCCCAAACCCGAAAGCCCCGACCAACAATGCCGTTATGAACCCCATGCGAAATGAAAAATATGTCTGAACAGCAACCACCCAGCCCTCATGCAAGCGCGTCCAGCGGCGTGGATTAAAACTTTGTGTACCGAGAATTGTAGAAGCCAACGAACGAAAAGAAAACATAGAGTACACGTGGAGATGCTGAACGCCGTCCCTATGAGGTTCTATGTAGGCTCGGTTGCTGTTGAAAAAGAATCGAACGTTGCAAATTGGTCGTCCTGGGCTCGACCTGAGCCAACTCCATGAATACCTTCCCCGATGCTGCTACCCTGTGGACTCATTCCTGTCGAGCAAATCGAGGTGACCATAGCCAGAAAAATAGGTTGGCCAGACCGAATCATAGACACAATTTAGAGGCGAGCGAGAATGTCCGAGGAGGCGACTTTATATGTATTAGGGATCGTAAAATGGTTGGTATGCTTCGTATCAGTATCCATGCGGCCATCCCTGTCCGGGATGCTGGCTTTGCTGCGTTGGTGGCGCATAGCCTTGCATTCCTCCAGCTTGCTGTGCCGCTGTAGTTTGCTGCATATACTGTTGTGCACTCGGGCTCGGTTGTTGATACATGCTTCTCATCGCAGAGTAGCTGGAAGGGTTACTCATACCCGGCATATTCTGGTAGCCCATGCCGCTATGCATAGAGCTGCTGCTTTGCGAATGGTGAAGCTGTGGAGGCTGAAGAGGTGATTGTGGAGGATGCGTATGGTGCTGCTGAGAAGGGCTGTACTGCTGTAGACTAGGATGGTTCGCAATTGGCGACTGCTGTGGTTGGGGCGGAGGCTGGCCCCAGCCGTGAGAGGTTTGTGGGTAACCGTACGGGGAGCCTTGACCTGCAGAACCTGCGCTATACGGGAGTGCTGACGAGCGTTGATGCATTTCTGGACGCATCCCCTGCGATAGACCCCTGGGTGACTGAGAAAGAGGGTTCCCTTGATGAGCCTGCGGGGAGTATGCCGTTGGTGGACTCATCAGCTGCGATGACTGGCGCTGCAGTGCAGACTGCTGATTAGCACTTATCATGCCTCTTGACGGTGGCGATTGTAGAGACTGAGAGACGGGCGGACTGGACTCCAGTTGTGGCTGAGGCGTTGTGACAGGAACTTCATGCGGCCTATGCCAGGTGTCGGTGAGAAGTGACCCCCTCAGCTTGCGCTGCTCGTTGATGGCCTTGCTGAAATCGGCGGTGTTCGAGGCCTGGTGCAAGATGTCCGTGGCAGAGGTTGGTTGTAAGCGGTCCTGATAAGGAGCACCACTCATTTCATGCCTCGGTCGAGGCGTATCCCCGTAGTTGCGCAGCCTCATATCTTCATTAGGAGCAAGGGATATCATGGGCAGCGGCGCTAGAGTAGCTGGTATCTGTCCTCCGATTGCTGGTAGAAGACCTTGAGCTTGACCGTTGTTGTCAAGAGGTCCGTTGCCGTAGATGATATCTGGATGATTTAAACCAGCACCAGCGTTCTGTGCAGCTTCTACGGCTGCCGCATCTCTTGCCTTTGCAGCTCCAGGCCTCTTCTCGCCGGCGGCGTCTTCCTCAGTGAACCCTTGTTTCCTGGCCTTCGCTTCCCAATAATCATCCCGGACACGCCTCCCATCCTGGACGACCCTGCTGCCAAATTGGCGAAACATGGACTTGGCAGTAACAATTGCTATCTGCCTGGACCTGTACGAGTATGGAAGGATTTCTTGACTGATCAAATCGTCCTTCTCCGGTTGCGTGGCGATGATCTTATAGAGTGACCTGTTCTTGTTGAACAAAAGATACGAGTCTCGATAATTCAAGACTCGGGCACATTCTGTCGCCAACATGAACAGCTTCTCGCCACGATTCGGTACGTAGAACGTCCTGCATTTGTACTGCCGCCCTTCCAACGGATGCCCTGTTGGTGAAACCTTCTTCTCCCCGGCCTCATCATGCTCGCGGGGTATGTACTCGTCGCCATCGGGGCTTAATTGATCAGTCGTGTGATCTCTGACAGTTGGCAGAGCTTTCAACACGTTTTTGGATGGAGTGGCCTTGGGCGGTGAAGACTTGGTTGGAGTTGTGTTTGCTTGCTGAGGCACATTCTGCGTTGGCAGTTGGGGCGTCCGTACCTGCGATGGCGTCTGTGTCACTTGCGAGATTCCAGTTGGGCTTTCTGGGACTCCACCAGAGCCTCTCGACTTCGGGGGCCTGCCGCGCTTCCGTGGTTTCTGGTCATCTATCCGTTCCGTCAAATGTCAGTCCCTCATTTTCTATGGATGGTATGTCCAATCGGAAAATAATCTTCGCTCCAACCTCCCACAGACGGCAGACCGCATACCGAGATATCACATACCGTCGTCAAGTCCACCACTTTCCGGCAAGTCTGGGTTCTGTTCCGGCGAGCGACTGCGCTTGATGCCCCGCGGACTGGCTTTGGGCGCATTGGCGGACGATGGGTTGGGATGTGCGGATACTACACGACAGAGCGACGATGTCAGTCCAAGCACTCAGTGACCGAAGACGCGCTTATGGCCAAGGCAGATGAACCCTGTAGCTCATGGCAGCTACAAGCATCGTCATAGGTCGCTAATAGACCTGCGACATGGCGACTTATGCGAAAGGAATGAAGGAAGTGTGAATGATACCTGGAGCATTCAACGCTGCTGGATTGATCGTGCCCGAGCCATCTATTATGCTTCCTCCCAGGCCATTCATTGAGGTCGTCACTACAGGATGCGACGCCGAGTACATAGCTGGCGACGTTGACGGGCCTTGGCCGAGGCTGAAACCCCGTCAGTCGTCGCACCCACCGAGGGTACTGAAGCGCAAGGGTGCGCGTGGCCGACAGTTGGTGGAGTAGGTTGGATGAGCTATCCAGATGGGATGGGTTTCTAACGGGCAGCGGCGCGCGGCCGTTGCATGAAGCCTGCTTTCCCGCGAACTGGATGGTGGAGCGCAGACTGGACCCCTCTTCCCGCTTCGCTGCCCTACAATAGAAGCTTACAACTCACGAGTGGCCGCTGGTGAGTGCGACGGTTCAAGAAACCAGTAAGAATGCTCCCACTCAACCTGGAAAGCGTCGCGATTAGGTTACGCGTGGATGTGAGGTGGTCCATGCGACGTTGGTGTAGATGCAAGGTCGCGGGGAGCGTAGAGGATGGGATGTGCGACAGGTGGGATGGCTGAAGGTGCCCCAATCGTTCGCCTGGGATGACAGCAGCCCGATCGAGAGGGGTGCAATGCTCCGCAAGCTGTCTGACTGCGGACAAGGGCCCCTTCTTTCCAGGCCAGCTAGTCTGCTCCTCCTAATCGACGGACACCGGTGGCATGATTTGACCAACAAGATCTCCAGCTGGACGATGAGTACAAGAAGAGAGAAGCAGGGAAACGGTATGAGTGGCTCCTGCTTTGCCTTCAGCGCATTGCCAGGATGTCGGTCTGGAGGTCTTCTAGACTTCTGGGCAGTCCGGAAATTATTATCGAGCCAGACGACGGCTGGGCATGGTAGGCGCAGTCGTCAACGAAGAGCATGCGAATCGTCAACGGCGGCCGCTTGTCCAGTCAAGGAGGTAGGATCATTATGGCAGCTACAATACATCGAAGATAGTCATACCGTAATGCTTCCGGGACTCGCTGAGCCTAGTCGGCAACGATCTCGAGCACTAGAGGCGGAGAGATCGATGGTAAGCGCAGAACGGGCGAACCGACTAATTTGACACGGACAAAGGAAGACCCTGGGGGGCGCTGCTCATGCGAGCAAATACGGGGTGTTCCATCCGATCATTATCATTGGCGTGCTGCTTAGCGAAAGATCAGAAGGCTCGGGGGAAGCTGCCACATGCAAGCTCCAGAACTTGATACAGGCTGCACTCTGCAAGATGCACAATCCCGCCTTTAGCTGCATCAAGCCGAAAGGCTCGTGGGACTGGGACCTCGAGCAGGCAGAACGTGCTCCACTCCCAGCTTCGGGGCACTCCCTTGCTTGCCTGATCCCGTCTACTGGGGTCTCAGCGGGACCAATGCCTTTAGTCGCTATAGCCGCCGGCCATGGAGACCACGAGTCTACATTTGAGGTCATGTGGGTCCTTCCTAGTCATCCATCGTCCATGCCTGGACCGGGGGTTCAATCATTTGGACATGAAGAAGGATGGGGCTACGGACTGATAAGGCGACGGACACAAATCAAGAGGTCATCATGGCCCGCACCCCCACCAGCCCCAGCATGGATCTACAGCTCTACTGGGAACGACGGACGGGAATGACGCGATAGAGCAAGACGCGGCCCAGGCTAGAAGAACTCCTACATTCGCTCAAAGGGCTGGTCGTCCCTATGCGGCTGGAACTCCGAATATGATTCGATCAACGCGCCACAAGCTCGCTCTCACTGTTCGCGCTCCCCCGCCAATCGTCCTTCTGGAGCAGAGGCTGTTTATGAATTCTTGTGAGGCTTGAACGATTACCTACACCATACCTCTGAAGAACACGGATACGTCGATCGCTCGCGGAAGGGACTCCGCAGCGACCCCAGAAGTGCTTTTTTTGGATGGATCATCGATGGGCTGAGCCGCATGCGGTTGAGAATCGATTGTACTTGTAGTAGATATGTAAGATATTGATTTGCCTTACGACGGCTCGATGTAGATGAGTAATATTGAAAACAGAACAATCGACTGCTACCACGGTGTGGAACGGCTGAACGGGATGATTCCAATGCATGATGATGGAATAAGGATCGAGAGCGTCTCTCAGCTGTTTTGGATCTGAGCCAACGCAAGGCCGAGGCGTATCTGTCTGACCGGTTGCTCGGTATCCGAGATATCCCTGATCGTTGATTTGCTAGGAACGATGCATCAGGCCAGAATCGTCTTACCGCGGCGCCCCGAGGTCTAGACAAATGTGCGAGTGCAAAAAGTTGTTTTTGCTTCTTATAAGAATGTTCTCAATATGGATGGTTTGGTAGAAATAGGAGCATAATCATCGGGGTGCGGAAGTATCAGCGGCATTAAAATCGGCGGACAGGGCAGAATGGAGACGATGATACGTAGACCAATGCTGAGAATGCTCATTTCAGAGTAGTGTGTGAAAGAATAATGAGACAAGAGCGACATATCCACCCGCTTGGCCAAACCTGCCACATCGCGACGCATTAGTAGCTATCTTGAGTCTGTCATACACGGCAAGATTGTGAAAAAGCATGCGAGGACACATGACATCAATGCCGTTGACATACAGGCCGAACACAATGCGGCATGTCTTGCGATTCCAGTAAGTTTGGCAGCCGCTGCTATTTCTACGGTTGGATGGTAGTACGAGCTACAGCAATGCCGCAATCATTAATCCACTTCCATAATGGGCTGACAATGACTCTACAATCGGTGAAAAGCGTTTCGGTTCGGTCATGAAGCCATCACAGACGCAACCCAGCGAGGTAGCGTTTATTCTTCAAAATCTCGCTTGGAACCTGGTTTGCGTAGGATGTTCCAGAAGAGCATCGAGATGGCAGCATGAGGCCGCGTCTGTGCGCCTGCAGGCCACAAGTAAGACAAAAATAGGAAGTGGGGGGAACCTTGCGCGGAAAATGACAGGAAGGCAGATGACTCGCAAAACCCTTGAAACTCAGAAGCTGCGCACCACCTTCAGCGACCTGCATACCTTGGTGCACGGCGGGACGAGCCTTCTCGCACTGGTCCCCGCTAGCGAGCGCGATCGGTTCGGAAAGGTGTGTCAGCTTGACATTTCCTTGGCTACCATGCCGATGGCCGGGGGCGTGAGTCAAACATGCTAGGCAGGCGTCGACCGTTGGCATTACTATCTGCGCTTCGTCAGACATGCTCGTGCAACTGTCATCTGACTTCAACTGTGAAGGAAGTATCCAGAAGGTCACAGGACTGCGCTGAGACCCCTCGATGATATTCCAAGCTCGAAGAGCCATGATTGTTTGCCTTTCTGCCTAACAAGCCAGTATCTAATCAACATCTCCTGAACGCCAGCATGTGGAGATGCTGATATCCGTCCCGATCTAACGATCTATGTTGAATGCTGTTGAAGTTTGCCAACCCATGTGACAGTAACTTGTTTTTGGACTCCGTCTTACCCCCAGCGCCTTGAATTGTTGAGAAAACAATGCGCTCTTGTGGTATACATGTCGTGACGGTCGTCGAATCGTTGAAATGAAAACTATAGTTTCAGAGCCTTTGGTTTCTCCCAGGTGAAGCTCTGATCTGTGAAATGTCCATTCTTCGCTGTTCGGCAGTAGATCGGGTTCAGAAGATCTAGCTCCTTGACAATGACGCCAGGCCGCATATCGAAATTATCCTTGATGATGTCCACGAGCTCTTCAGAGCTGCGATCCGATGTACCGTAAGTCTCGACGAACATTGATAGCGGCTCTGCGACTCCGATAGCATAGGAAAGCTGGACGAGAGCTCGGCGGGCCAGTTTGGCGTGCACCAGAGACTTGGCAATCCACCGAGCTAGATACGCAGCCGATCGGTCAACCTTTGAGTAGTCCTTACCCGAGAAAGCTCCACCACCATGCGCGCCCCAGCCACCATAGGTATCGACGATGATCTTCCGTCCTGTGAGGCCAGCATCACCTTGTGGGCCACCAATGACGAACAGACCAGATGGTTGAATCTATTGAATATCAGTATCATCAACCTTCTACCAGGTTATTGACTCACATGGTATACTGTTCGATCGTCTAGGAAGCGCTCGGGGATCACTTTCTTGACGATCTTCTCGAGGATTTCTTTCCTGAGCTTTTCCGTAGTGATGGCTTCACTATGCTGAGCACTAACGACTACCGTATCGACTCGCCTAGGGATTACGGCACCACCATCGTGCTCATACTCCATGGTCACCTGCGTCTTCGTGTCTGGTCTCAGCCATGGCAAGCTCCCGTCGTTTCTTGCATCTTTCATTGCTTTATTCAGCGCATGTGCCAACTGAATTGTCATGGGTAGGTATTCAGGGGTCTCGTCCGTAGCGTAGCCGAACATGATCCCCTGATCACCGGCACCGAGCTTTTCCAAGGCTTGATCGAGCTGCAATGCTTGGGAGATTTCCGGTGATTGTTGCTCTATCGCTACCAGCACGTTACAGGTCTTGTAATCGAAGCCTTTATCCGAGCTATCGTAGCCAATATCTTTGATGGTGTTCCGGATGATTTTCTGGTAGTCCAAGTGTGCTTTTGTTGTAATCTCGCCGAATACCATTATCATACCTGTATGATAAGCAGATATTCAGACTGAGAGCATACCTTACACACCAGTCTTGGTTGCAGTCTCGCAGGCGACCTTTGGATAGATTAGCGTGTAATTGGGCAATTAGCTATACCCAGATATTCATGCCTTTGATAAGGGATCCTCAGCCAGACAAGCATCGAGAACGGCATCCGAGACCTGATCACTGCACGACCATCAGTCGCTATACAGACATGAGAGTTGTGCTCTGGGATGCGTACGCAATCTTATCGGGGTGCCCTTCGCCTACAGATTCGGAAGTGAAGAGGAACGTCTTTCCCTTGACACCATTGGTGCCATTGGCTTGGCCGACCATGTTGGAAAGATCAAGTGAGACTTCAATGAACTAGGACGAGAGTATGGAGAGTTGTTGAGACCAATGATTGGGCGGTTGTGAAGGTGATTCTACTGATGGATCCTCAATTGTGGACCAAGTTGAAACGTCAGCGACATCTCGAGGACCGAAATCGCTTGCTAAAATGCTATGGCGCCATCCTCCGGTTCGGCAAAGTCAATTGTCCCGCGCTTGGATTCCGCACTCCGTACTCCGTGCCCTAAGTAGATTCACCACTTACAGGTCTTGCTGGGCCCGAGTAATATCGCTACAATGTCACGTCTACACTACGCCCCTAATCAATATTAACAACGTACGCCGTGGAAATGAGTAAGTACGGCACACTGGTCATGGGCCCGGCGGGCGCCGGCAAGGTGTGCTTACCCCGACCGTGCCTGGGGGGCCCACAACCTTCATGCGCAACCGATGAGCCCTCGACGGTTTACTATTTCTAATGCTCCTCTGCAGACAACCTTTTGCTCCGCATTGATACAGCATCTGCGGCTCGTCAAACGATCATGTTTTTACATCAACCTTGACCCTGCAGCGGAAGACTTCGCGTACGAGCCCGACCTCGACATTAAGGACCTGATATCCCTTGAGGATGTAATGGAAGAGGTGGGACTAGGGCCCAATGGAGGCTTGATATATTGCTTCGAGTATGTTGCAGAGACTGTCTACGCCTCTCGTAGGCCTGTTGCTGATGACTGCACTAGGTTTCTGCTCGAGAACTTGGACTTCCTAAGTGAAGCTATCGAACCCCTGAGTGAGGAGTATCTGATAATCATCGACATGCCTGGACAGATCGAGCTCTACACACATATACCAGTCGTGCCTGCGTTAGTACAGCACCTCACTCGTAGTGGAGCTCTGCACGTCAACCTTTGCGCAGCCTACCTTCTCGAATCAACGTTCGTGATTGATCGAGCCAAATTCTTTGCCGGCACACTATCAGCAATGAGCGCCATGATAATGCTTGAATTACCACACGTCAACATTATGAGCAAGATGGACCTCGTCAAGGGCTCTTTACGGAAGAAGGATCTGAAACGATTTATTGATCCGGATTCTTCTCTGCTTGACGACGAGCAGTCTGGCAACCAAGCCTCTGCCGCAAGAAATGAAGCAGACCCAACATCTACAAAGGAAATCATGGGCGGAGGAAGTTTCAACAAGCTCAACAAAGCTGTGGCTCGGTTAATAGACGACTTCAGCATGGTCTCCTTTTTGCAGCTCAATGTGCAAGATGAAGACAGTGTCGGCGCCATTCTAAGTTACATCGATGATGCTATTCAATATCACGAGGCTCAAGAACCAAGGGAGCCGAACGACGAGATACAGGATTGGGAGGATACTGCGATGACATGAACACGAAACACAGTTTTCCATGGAACTGGTACGCATAGCGCCGGCGTTCAATGGTACGATAGCAAGACCCAAACACGGTTTGAAATAAGGGTAGATTAGTAGTCTAGCTTTTCTCATGTCCGTAGGGACATATCACAAACCCGGTTTCTGTAGATTGCCTCGTGGTATTGGGGGGCACGTGTACGAAAGAATTTCGCAAACCATAATCTGTCTTCACCGAGGGACAACTGTATAAAGTACGTACGAAGTAGCACTTCATCACGCAACCTACCTTAACCGCAACTGCTTCACGTGATACTAGTGCAGCCCTTATCTTATCAGGTTGAGCGCGTACCTTACTCCACCTCAAGTAACTTGAAGCTTCGCCTTGGAGCACCCACCATTGCTATCCTCCTGCCCCTCATCGCTTTCAACTGCAAAGCCATGCAGACTCCCTCAAACTCTTAATAAACCGCAAGACTGCACGACATCGCAAGCCACCCAACCTTTTCAAACCCCACCGCACTACCCGCGCCTCTCCAGCACTCCACCCTCAACCATGGACTTCCTCGAAGGTACACATCACCCCCCCCACCTCCTCCCCCTCCCCAAAGCTAACCCCACCCCCATCCAGCCTACGCCCCCCAAGCCTTCGCCCTCTACCACAACTATTACAAGCCCTACGCGACCTACCTCCTCCCCCTCCAGCGCTTCCTCCTACACTCCCAATCCTACTTCTACACCTACCTCTTCCCCTACCTCTACCCCCTCCTGCGCCTCTCCTCTTCGACCCTACAATCCCTCCTCACCGACACGCCCTCCCTCCTCACCCTCGCCCTCATCGCCCTTGTTCTCATCATCTCTCTGAAAGTCCTGGATATGCTGCGGCGCACGATCATGTACTGGATCTCCTTGGCGATGAAGCTTATGCTATGGGCGGCGGTGGCGGGGATGGGGGTGTATGTGTATAATAGGGGGGTGGAGCAGACGGTGGAGGATGTAGGGTGGGTGGTGGGGTTGTTCGCGGGGCTGGAAGAGGAGGGCCAGAGGGTTGGGCAGCGGAAGGCGCAGGGGAGGAGAGGGCAGGCAAGGAATTTGGGGAAGAAGACGCCGAGGGGGAGGACTAGGGGGGCGGGGTGGTGACGCGGTTCAGGTCTACATTGCAGGAAGGCAATACGCATACGGAGCGTGCCATCAATGAAGCGACTGTTTAACCTACTTGGACTCTGGTCAGACTGCGACCTCCACCAACTGGACCCTCCCACCCAGAAGAACGGGCGTCCCTGTCTGTGTCCATCCCGTGTTCACGCGATCAGCGAGAAGGCTTTGCAACTTCGACAATGTCTCTGCGAAGAGCTCCACGCTCAACTTGCAGAGAGTGTTGGAGAGTGAGATCCAACCATTCATTCATGACTGTCCCGCTCCAAGCCAGCTGTAACTGAGCAAGGGCGTCAAAGAAAGAGAAGCAAACCTGCAGTAGAAGACCCGGACGATCTCCGTGAAATCGAAAGATCAGCGAAGGAAGAATTTTCGCATGGAACCGAATCAGAAGATTCCCGTGGCGAGGCATGGTTTCGAATCGATCCTCTACCAAGACGTCCGAATCCAATGACCAGGGGTCTTCGACAGCATCGCCGGCGAACGCCCTGGTCGTAGGGGCCGGTATCGGTCAAGCTGTTAGATGCTGGAGTTGAGTTGTTGCTAGGATGGTTGTTGGGGGTGGTCGGCTTAGAATGTAGTCTTGGAGGAGCTGACTCCTGTCGCAGAGTGTGTGGATCATGAAGGGCCCATCTTTCCTTATGAGAAACTTGGTCGAAATCACTGCCATGATCCTTTTTTTCATGACCTGCGAGATGGCTCCATTGTATAGTGTGAATAAATTAGCTGTCGATGGACGATGACATACTCTACATGCTTGACATAGCCTCCGTGCGCCGGAAAATGCAAGCAAACATCCGACCAGCTCTTCTGCAAATGCGTCGAGAAAGGGGCTACACTCAGCAAATTATTCGAGGATCTTATCCTTGACATCTATCATCACCGTTTTCCAATCTAACTCACCCAATGCCACATTGTCATAGTATGACAGCCCTCAAGCTTTCAACCTCCTCTCCTCACACCCCACGCAAACCGGCCTCTCCTCACTCCCCCTCGTTAAAAACCTCCCATCCACAAATCCGCCACCACATTCCTAAAATCCACAGTCAGTACCGCCTTCCCTATATCATCCATCACCAGAAAGAAACGTACCACGCAAACAAAACAACCCTCATGCCACTCACCCCCAAGAGCCTGCACTCCCTGCTCCAGGATCACCTTCCGACATCCTTTGCACTTCCCATTGAACCTCCCCGCATGGCACCCCACACACCACGCATACCCATTCCGCTCCACGAACGGCGTCTTCTCATCGAACGGGTCGCCGCACTCGGCGCAGAAGAAATGGCCTTTATGCCACTCCCCGCCGCAGGCAATCACGACTTCGCCCTCGATGGGCGTCTTGCAGCTGCGGCAGCGCGGGGAGAAGAGCTCATGGAAGTCGAGGTGGCAGTAGAAGCGTAAGCTGGGGTCGCCGTCGTCGAGGGCGGTGTGGCCGTCTAAGGCGTCCGGGGTGTGAGGGTCGGCGGTGCGGGTTTCGATGCGGGCGAGGCGGGCGTCGCGGGAAGGGGAGGGTTCGGGGTAGAAGGCGACGCATTCGAGGAGCTCGGAGCAGTGGTGGCAGGTGAAGCAATGCGGGTAAAAGCGCTGGGAGGCGGCGGAGACGATGCGGCCGGCGATGGGGAGGGCGCAGGAGGCGCATTGGGCAGTGGGGCGGCTGTGGAAGGGGGACCAGTGTGGGGTCGAGCTTGTGATGGGCGCGGTGGATGAGTGATGGGGCAGTGGTCGTTTGAAGGGGCTGGGACGGCTGCTGGTCGTGGGAGCTGGGAGCGCGCGAGCGGGAGGATTGTCGTCTAAGATTGAGATGCTGGGGACAGAGGGGGTTGGCTCGCTGATTGGAGGGATGTATGAGACTTCGATTGAGGGGACACAGACATTGATCGTAGGAACAGTAGGTGCTTCGTCGATGTGCAGTGCAGGAGGGTCTGGAACGTTGATTGTTGGGACGACAGGAGCTGAGGCAGTGGACATCAAAAGCTGGGGTTTTGGCCGGAGCGACGTCGGCACTGTGCTAGAACCGTCTTGGATTGAAGGCCCAATAGTTGATGAGTTCTCTTGCTTCGGACCAGTGTCCTTGGGCCTCCAGTCTTTGTCGAAGCTGACGATCGGTCTTCCTGGCCGGTCACTGACGACAGTAGGCGATGGCAATTTTGGGCTTCTGTCCTTCATTCGCATGCTTGTAGCAGCTCTGATATCATCACTGCGAATCTCAATGCCATTCTTGATCTTAGGACTATCAGCACTAGCATCATCAAGACCTGCAATTTCAATCCTCGGTGGGCAGGTTGTGGATTTGTTTGCCAAATAAGATGCATTGCGTGACTGAGAGGGCGGATTCCTATGTATTTCGGTTCCGAAAGGCTTCGTATGACTATCTTCTGGGATTGTTTTTGAACGTAAAAAGCCATAGCTCGCACTTTGCAGCTTGGCAATTGAGTTTCGAGTCTTCAATTTGAGAGGTGCAGGCTCAAGCGGTTCTTCCGGTAGTTCTGGCACAGTATCCTTAGTAGCCTCATCAGGCTCTTCGTAGATTCTGTCGTCAGGGTTGCTGACGAGGCCTCCGCTTGATTTCCTTGATTTTGGCCCACTCACTTTTCGACGGCCGGTTGATTTGAGTGCAGAGACGGGAAAGCTTAGGTTCATGTATGCCTTCTTCTGCGGTGAGTCCCATACTGCATGACCCTGAACAGCAGGTGCCTGGCTCTCCTCTTGACCGGTCTTGCTTTCGCCCTTAGAAGCACCGCTGGACACTCGACTTCCCCTTGAACTTCCACTTTGTGCCTGGCTAGACGAAGATCCATCTGACGCTGACCGTTGGCCTGGAGTCTTTCCCCCTTTGACGATCCCTAGAGCCGCATACCCGAGGCTCTGGCTTCTAGCATGACTTCCTTGCTCCAAATGTTGCTTGTAGTTACGATGCCCGTCGCGACTTCGATATGGCGCTCCTGCATTTCTGTGCTGACGGACCAGGTCTGATGCCTCATCCTGGGCGGCAGCATGTAAACGAGCTTCATCCCGTGAATCCATATCTTCAAGTGCTTCCCTTAACGAGTGAGCTTCTTGCCTCTCCATCCATCGCTGACCTCTCTCCAAGTATACACCGCCGGCTGCTACCGTCGAAGCCCTCGTTGCCATGGCTGAAATTGTAAAGTCCCTTGCCTGAACATCTGGATGAGGGGGTTGAGCTAACGGCCGACCAGTTTTCTTGGTCGCATCTGCTGTAGGTATCGCAGAATGTGCTCGACGATGTGACATAGCGCTTGAACACCGATCCGGCTCCTTGGTGCGTGTAAGGTCGGGCTGTTGTATAGAGCACAGGGGTCGTGACAGCGACAGTGCAGACGATGGTCTCAGTGTAGGTTCCACAACAGGCACCGGCTTAGAGGATGCACCTCTAGTAGGGAGAGGTCTTGATCCACTTGGACGGGCGGGTCGATTTAAACGGAGATCCGTAAGGTAGCTGGCGGTCCAGGCCCTTTGGGAGTCTGGAGTAATTGCTGGTTTCATTATGTCTGCGGAGGCAAAGAACTTCAAGGGAGAGGTACTCCTAGATCGACTAGCAGTACGCGGTAAACGACTGTCTGACAATGTGGGTATAGAAGCGCTTGGATCCGTTGCGCCATGGAGCATCTTCGGACAGTCACTGCAAGGGAAAGGGTGGAATTAATGAGGGTATGGATGAATTCTACAGGCATGTAGAAGTTATCTTTGAAACGAGAGAAACACATAAAGGTAGTAGAAGATAATGAGTGGTGACTATAAGAAAGTACTCGGACTGTATGAGATGAGAAACCGAGCGTCAACATCCAATCCCTGGCCCAGCAACCACTAGCTCTGAAACTCTTCCCACGCCATTCCAACCCCCCCTGGGCACACCAACTCTGATCATTCGTCTCTACTAAGCACATCTTCTCCATATTTTCTATAAAATGTGCACGAAGAAATATAGAGATGTGCGAGCAACAGAGTGTGTCACCAAGATGAATTTTTGGAGGACAATTGAGGATTTGTTGGAGGGGTGAGATCTTGCCGGTTCTCGGCAATTGGAAGCGATCTTGAGTCCCGTCCCGACGTCAAAATCCCGGGAATAACGATGGCATGACATAAAAGGTAAAGGCAATTGGTGAGAAAGACGGTACTCTAAGGTACCTCTAGTCGAGTTCGAGATGGATGCATACAAGCTTATCCTCCGTCGTACGCTGTCACCACCCCTCCTGTTCTTCGCTTGAAAGATTTTCTTGGCTCCCATGGCCCATTCATGACGATCAAGCGAGCAGCAAAGCCGGCCACCGCATCAAGTGAGCAACAAAACGGCTCGAGGAGAAGCTCTGCGACAACGGCTACCCCATCGGATGTCGAGCAACATGCCGCTACGAGCGAAAAGCAGGTCGACGTGCCCCCAGATGGCGGCTACGGCTGGGTCTGCGTTGCATGCTGTTTCTTGATAAATGCACATACTTGGGGAATAAACAGTTCATATGGCGTCTTCCTTTCCTACTACCTTGCCAACAACTACTATCCTGGTGCAACTTCATTGGAATTTGCCTTCGTTGGTGGTCTGTCCATCTCCCAGGCATTGCTTGTTTCGCCCATTGCCACCTCGACAACTCGATTGTTCGGGACAAGAGTTACCCTTCTGATTGGTGTTGGCTTCGAAGCTCTTGCTCTCATCGGGGCATCCTTCACCCATAAGATATGGCAACTGTTCCTGACTCAAGGCGTGTGCTTCGGGTTTGGAATGGGGTTCCTCTTTGTCGGCTCTGTTGGGGTGGTACCCCAATGGTTCACGAAGAAGCGAAGTCTCGCAAATGGTTTTGGCACCGCAGGTAGTGGCATCGGGGGCATGATGTACAGTCTGGCGACAGAATCTATGATACGAACACTTGGTGTGGAATGGGCGTTCAGGATACTCGGAATTCTTGCATTTGTGGTCAACTTCACATGCGCCTTGCTCATGAAAGATAGGAATAAGGCAATTGGCGCATCGCAGCTAGCCTTCGACTATCGGCTGTTCAAGAGGTTGGAGTTCTTGCTTACTCTTGGCTGGGGGTTTTTCAGTATGCTTGGATACATCGTTCTCCTCTTCTCCCTACCAAATTATGCCCTGACGATTGGGCTCACCTCATCCCAAGGTTCAGTCATTGGAGCTCTGCTCAATCTAGGCCAGGGGCTTGGTCGACCAGTCGTGGGCATATTCAGCGATAGAGGTATGTGATTTTCGGTGAATATCCTTGATCTTTGCGACCTTGGGACGTCCAACTCGCTGAGGTAGCGAAATCGCTCATCCAATTTCAGCCGTTCCACGTCTAGTTAGTTGGACACATATCTGACTCGGATTTCAGTTGGGCGTATCAATATCGCAGGCTTCTGTACCTTTTTGGCAGGCATCTTTTGCTTGGCCATCTGGATTCCTACCAAGAGCTATGGTGTCCTCATTTTCTTTGCCTTGATTGTGGGCACCTGTAGTGGCACTTTCTGGACGACAATTGGACCAGTGAGTGCAGAAATTGTAGGATTGAAAAAGCTACCGTCTGCCCTGTCAATTACTTGGCTAGTCTTGGTTCTTCCAACGACATGTAAGTCAGGCTGTGCAACACCTACTATTTCTGTGCTAAGATTCCCCAGTTTCGGAGCCCATAGCACTCCAACTACGGGTGAACACTGGGAACATCTATCTGCATGCTCAGATCTTCGCAGGTTTGATGTACATAGTCGCAGCGCTCTGTATGTGGGTGTTGCGAGCCTGGAAGATCGGACAATTCGAGCAAGTCGTAGCCGAACAGGAGAAATCTGCGGACAATACCGACGCTGTGGCTGTCGCGCCATCGACCGATTTGTCTTCCAATTGCACAAGCCATACGAAAGCGAAGTCTAGCATAGTGAAGCGTTTGTTAGCATGGAAGCGAGTTTAAACTTTGGAACATTCAGGTGTTGTAAATAGAAGTCAACAAATGTGAGAAGACGATTCCAATGATGAAGTTGGGAACATTCGATTTCGAATCTCTAGTCGAGATCATTCAATACCAAAGTGTCAAAGCACAGCAACACTCTTTCGTTGCAGTGTTTACTGGGAGGCGGGCACGGGCCACGCGCTAAAAGATCGCTCTTGCCCACAACAACCACCGATCCTTGACCGAGTCTTCTACCAACAATTTCCACCACATACAGGTTCCTCAAAGTACTCCAGCTTGTTTGCTTTCGATATTCTCTACCTAGAACACTCGAGTCATACTGAGAAAGCGCCATCATGCGTGAAATCGTACGTGTTCTCTCCCGCTGATACTTACACCCACGCGTCTATCAGCCTCGTCTACCCCAACCGTCAACGAGAAACAGGATGCTGACTTGCATGCTACTTATAGGTGCATTTGCAGACTGGCCAATGCGTATGTTCCGCTGTACCCATCTTCAAAGAGTCCTTGACTGACAGCTACAGGGTAATCAAATTGGTGCTGCCTTTTGGTTCGTCCCACTCCCTCGGACGCGACATCAATCACAGTCTGACTCGAAACAGGCAAACCATTTCGGGAGAGCATGGCCTCGATGGTTCTGGGGTGTAAGTAGCATTGGAAACCTTCCCAAAGCCATATCTTAAACCCCGCCCAGGTACCACGGGACCTCGGATCTCCAACTTGAGCGTATGAACGTCTACTTCAACGAGGTGTGTACGTTCGCTGCGCATGCCTATGGCAAAGCTGAAGAACTCTAGGCATCTGGAAACAAATATGTTCCTCGTGCGGTGCTTGTCGACCTCGAGCCGGGTACTATGGATGCCGTCCGAGCAGGACCATTTGGTCAATTGTTCCGCCCTGACAACTTTGTCTTCGGTCAATCTGGTGCCGGAAACAACTGGGCAAAAGGCCACTACACAGAAGGCGCCGAGCTGGTGGACCAGGTTCTCGATGTTGTCCGTCGTGAGGCTGAGGGCTGTGATTGCCTACAAGGTTTTCAGATCACCCACTCACTCGGTGGCGGTACTGGTGCCGGTATGGGGACGCTCTTGATCTCCAAGATCCGAGAAGAGTTTCCAGACCGTATGATGGCCACTTTCTCTGTGGTTCCGTCTCCCAAAGTGTCGGATACCGTTGTTGAGCCTTACAACGCGACCCTCTCAGTGCATCAGCTTGTGGAAAACTCGGACGAGACCTTCTGTATCGACAACGAGGTACGTCATACTTGAGTACCTAATGCAAGGATTTGCAATAACCGATTTCAGGCACTCTACGACATCTGCATGCGCACCCTAAAGCTTTCGAACCCTTCTTACGGTGATCTGAACCACCTCGTTTCAGCAGTCATGTCTGGTGTTACCACCTGCCTCCGCTTCCCAGGTCAATTGAACTCCGACCTTCGCAAGCTAGCGGTCAACATGGTTCCCTTCCCGCGTCTGCACTTCTTCATGGTCGGATTCGCGCCGCTTACTAGCCGTGGATCTCACCAATTCCGTGCCGTAACGGTCCCTGAGTTGACCCAGCAAATGTACGACCCTAAGAATATGATGGCTGCCTCCGACTTCCGGAATGGTCGCTACCTCACTTGCGCAGCTATATTGTAAGTGCTGGATCTTCTCAGACTGAAGATACCCTACTAACCCTATTCCAGCCGCGGAAAAGTCTCAATGAAGGAAGTTGAAGATCAGATGCGGAACGTGCAGAACAAGAATGCGTCTTATTTCGTCGAGTGGATCCCGAACAACGTGCAGACCGCATTATGCTCAATCCCTCCGCGGGGGCTCAAGATGTCGTCGACATTCATCGGCAACTCCACGTCAATCCAGGAGCTATTCAAGCGTGTGGGCGACCAGTTCAGCGCCATGTTCCGTCGCAAAGCCTTCTTGCATTGGTATACCGGGGAAGGAATGGATGAGATGGAGTTTACGGAGGCGGAGAGCAACATGAACGACTTGGTGTCGGAGTACCAACAATACCAAGACGCGTCCGTTTCGGAGGGCGAAGAGGAATAGTAAGTCTGATTTTCTTTTCTGCGAGTACCTAGCGCTGACTTCGAGTTAGCGAAGAGGAAGCTCCCATGGAAGGCGAAGAGTAACAAGCGCTGTCGAGCCGGATCACAGTCATTCTGCTTCGCAGGGGATGGCTCATTCTAGCATAGACGGTGTATTTCTTCCAGGTACGAATTATGTGGCTCATGGGTTCAAATTGTTTTGCGGCAAGAGCGAAGAGCAGGTAGAACATGCAAGCGATTTTTTCCAGAGTGCAATACGTCCTATTGGTAGTGCAGACTATTGACCAAAGCTCTATGGTCCCAATTCTCGTCTCACTTTCCTTGTGGTAAAAAGCAGTCGATGATTTTGTAGCGACATTAGCTCGCTGTCATACCCAACAGCCATTGCTCGTCTATTTCATTGTGTCTAGCGCGTGGTCTCCTAATATGAGACACGATTCTTCAATTGTTCTCTGTTTGGTTATCAGAAACCACGTAGACGGAAGGCCGCATTTAACCGAAGGTGGGGTCTTCGGATGTGATGGTGGGGGTCACATCAAGCATTCGGCTCAAGGAGAATCACCTACTCTACGATACTTCACCAGGTACGAGTATCTTGCTTCCTCTACAATGGAGATGCGAGGCTTACAGCGTGTAGCTTCGTCTCGACTGAAACCCACGTCATTCCCTGTCTGTCGGCGGATACCGCGATCCTCATGGTCCAAGATGGCGACCATGGCTACCTACAAAGTGCCCAAGGTCGAGAACGAAAACAATGTACGCTGGGTCCACGAGCATTCGGTTGTAGGAAGCTGACCGGGAATTCGATTCAGAAACATTATGGAAAAGGTTCGCCGGACCGGAAAGCTCTCGAGAAAGCTCTGCAGTCGTGGGGAGGCATGCGTGAGGTCTATGCCATTGTTAATGGTGAAGAGGTACGACAGTTCATTGCCCTGGAGCACCAAGACATGGACCGCTGTCGATCAGCGTCTATATACATCCGAAGCCTATGAACGTCGGAACTGATCTTGTAATCAAGGTCAAAGATCCGAATCCGAGATCAGAAGAGCTCCAATTCAATCCAGCAGACCACTTGACCCCCATAGCAAGATACAATGAGGCCAGCCCTGCCACAATATCCAAGGCCATTGAGTCAGCTCTCGCCGCTAAGCCGGCGTGGGAAGCTATGCCCTTTGCCGACCGGGCTGCCGTGTTCCTTAAAGCCGCAGACCTGATCAGTGGGAAGTACCGATACGAATTGATGGCCGCAACGATACTTGGGCAAGGGAAGAACGCTTGGCAGGCCGAAATTGATGCTGCTGCGGAGCTGTGCGACTTTCTGAGGTGAGATTAGAGGACTGGGGTTTTCAAGGACGTTTAGGTCTGACCAGGTTCAGATTCAATGTTCAGTATGCTCAGGAGCTATACGCACAGCAACCAGTTCATAATTCTCCCGGCATCTGGAAGTACGATCTTCGAATCCAGCCGAATCTTATTTTGATTTGATTGACTTACTTTGACTACAGCCGGGTCGAATACCGTCCGCTCGAAGGCTTTGTGTATGCCATTACCCCGTTCAACTTCACAGCGATTGGCGGCAATCTACCGTGCGCTCCTGCCCTCATGGGCAATGTCGTTATATGGAAACCGTCACCATCAGCCATTGCATCGAACTACCTAATACAGCAGATTCTTATGGAAGCCGGTCTTCCACCGAGCGTTATTCAATTCGTTCCTGGGGATGCCGAAGAAGTTACCAACATCGTTCTTGCCCATCGCGAATTTGCGAGCCTGCATTATACAGGCAGCACGGCTGTCTTCCGAAGCTTGTACGGCAAGATTGCAAGTGGTGTCGCAGAAGGCAAATACAAAGGCTATCCTCGCATAGTTGGCGAGACGGGCGGTAAGAACTTTCATCTTGTTCACAACAGTGCGGACCCACACAATGCAGTGATTAATACCATACGTGGCGCCTTCGAGTATCAGGGTCAGAAATGTAGTGCCGCTTCCCGGGCTTACATACCTTCTTCCCTGTGGTCAACAATCAAATCGGGTCTGGTATCGGAGACCCAGGCCTTGAAGGTTGGATCGCCACTGGACTCTTTCAGCAACTTTGTGGGGCCTGTGATCCATCAGCGCTCGTTCGAGAAGCTGTCCAAAGTCATCGACCACGCCAAATCGGACAAAGAGCTTGAGTTAGTCGTCGGCGGGACGTATGATGACAAGAAGGGGTACTTCATTCATCCGACAATCTACCAGACGAGCAATCCGCGGCACCATCTCCTTGCTACCGAACTCTTTGGCCCAGTGCTGGTGGTGTACGTCTACGACGACTCAAAAACGGAAGGCTTCGCAGACATCTGCAAGCTTATCGACAGCACGTCGGACTATGCATTGACGGGCGCGGTGTTTGCCAAGGACAGGTATGCAATCCGACAAGCGGAAGACGCCCTAAGGAACTCTGCAGGCAATTTCTACATCAACTGCAAATGCACCGGGGCCGTTGTGGGGCAGCAGCCGTTTGGCGGGGCCAGATCAAGCGGCACGAACGACAAAGCTGGCAGTCAGAACCTGCTGGCGAGGTTCGTGAGCATGAGAAGCATCAAGGAAGACTTTGTGGGAAGCGCGAAGGTGCAATATCCCAGTAACGAAGTGTGAGAGCAGCCGGGATCGGGCATTTGGCTCCATGAGCTACTTCCAGATGGATTGGATTATTGCGCCTGTGGCCGACCACGGTTCTCAGATGTAGCAGTACAACATTCAACGGGCGTCAGTGCTGTGTTTCACTCACGTCAGGGAAGAAGCGAGCCGCGTTAAAGCGTGCTGAGAAGTATGTTGGGCTTCTTCATACGTAATTCTACAACCGACAGGCGAACTTGACAGAACCCAAGTCACACTTATTAGCCGTTTTGGTCTGCCAATTGCAATCAGCACTGAAGGTAGTCCAGACCTCTCTACGGGGTATGCAGACACAATTACATGAACAATGCGCATCTACCATGAGGCCGAAGCTTTTCTCATGCATCTTCTCTTCGGGACATGCTCCGACGAAGTCTGGGACTCCTTTGCGAAGTGGAGTTGCGACAAGCCCCCGTTCTAGTGATGTGAGGATATTGCGCCACAGCACAGCCACAATGTGGCGTCAGCTATTGCTCGATGCTCCACGTGGGGATCTGCATCTTGCGACCTCGAAGTCCGAACCTCAGATGTAGCTGCTGTTCAAGAGTAATAATGTACTCAGCGACCGCATTTGCTTGATAGAGCTACCTTGTCGCACAATGCTCAGTTTTGCCAATCGGGGTCTCTCCGAGGATGGTGGAAGAATGACGTCGTGGTTGGTAGTCGGGTAGATGGAATCCGTGGGGTTGATCGACGCGCTGAAAGTGGTCTATCCAACTTTCCGACGTTGCAAGCGCAACTTCCCAAGCGCTAAAGTTGCGAATGCCTGTGGCTTGATAAGAGCGACATGGTTCCTCAGACCAATGATCGAATCGCAATTCAGCCATTAGACCACGCTGTTGCGGCAGCCCTTGTGGATCGAGACTTGACGGCCGCCATTAGCCTGGCTGCCCACCTGCTCTTCCACTGGTACAAGTACGTCTAGCATCAGCACCCTCTGTCATTCCATCTTCTACCATTCTCCAATCGACATTGACGCCCCTCATATACTTCATAGAGCGCTGTCATTCAGCTTTGTGCCTGGTCTTCATTCTGTGTTGTCTCAACCCGACAAGTTGTGAATGACACCGATTACGTCATTTGCTTGTCTATCAATTCACCCAAGCATTGGCTCACGCTCCCAACTATGAGTTGCTAAGCTTCATATTGAAGAAGTCAATCTTGTCTTAACCTCATTCTGTTCTCGCATCCTATTTCAAAGAGCGCAAGGATGTTCCGCAACTATTTTCTCGCGGCCTCATTAGCTGTGCTGAGCGCCAGTAACGTGCTTGCACAAAGCTCTTCGAGCTCAAATCCGCTGGTCAACTTCCTTGGAAGTGTGAATTCTGCTGTGGGTGTTATCTCGTCAGCAACTGCTTCGGAAGCATCGGTGACGAAATCATCGTCCACATCGCCTTCTCCTACCTCCGCATCCTCCTCCTCCCCCTCACGAACCCAAGCCGCAGCAACCTCTTCGGCAGCCGCGGCACCGAGCCATGGGGGCACAAATCACAAGACAGTCATCATCGCGGTGGTCTGCGCAGTGGTGGGAGCTATACTCCTTGGTCTCATCCTTGCCTTGCTTTGCTGTTGTCTCATACGACGGCGTCGCAAACACCGAAAACAACGTATCGCCACTCCAGTCACAGACGATGAGGTCAAAGGTTGGAAGGGAGGACACCCGGAGAAAAATGACCGCACCTACATTCCGCCGCAATATGGCCACGTACCAGACATGGAAGCACAGCCGATGATTGCTCCAGCCGTAGCACCAACCGCGGTAACAAGGGGAAGTAATCCAACCATCGACAATCACCCTGCCTATCGTCACGAGAATCCTTTTGTGCCCGTACCGCCTAGTCCCCGTCGGACAGCTCCAAACTCTCGCAGCGGACTGACAGATGGGACTGTACCAGGCGATCAGCCTTATATCCTACCAGCTGGTGACTCTGAGAAGCAACGGCTCCGTTCTCGATCACGGTCTCACTCTCGGCCGAGATCCAACACAGGAGACGGTCTTCCCATGACTACCAATGCAGACCGGCCACCGACGCCCTTCGGCCTCAGCGGTATCGGGCAGCCCTACGAGGATATGCACGTCCACCTACTGCAGCACGAGACTCCATCAAAAGAGCTTCACCAGTCTCTTAACAGTCGAGATCCTCTAGAATCTGCTCACCGAGGACCTACCCCAGGATACACTACGCCTCCGGAAATTCCTGGCCGATCGTCACGCCGCAGCGGCCAGTCCTCGGAATCGCCATACACAAGTGAAACGGGTAGTTATACCGGCAGTGGGAGTGACGAATACCATCAATCGTATGTTCCAGCGACAATGTCGCCTCGCGGTCAGCAACGTATCAGCCACACGCATACCCCAACACATTCCTTAACTCAGCCTCACCACCAATCGAACCTGCCCAACAACCGGTTTAGCAACAGCCCCACGACGATGCAGGCGCCTCCTGTTCCTTGGGCGGAGGGTTCACCAGGACAGCGACGACACTCGCCTGTGAGGTCGTCCGGAGAATGGGCCGAGAGCGGACGAAGAGCCTCTAGGAGTCCTGCTACCAGCATCAATGGACAGCCTAGACGGTTCAGATTCAGTGACTTGCAGGCGAATTCCGCCTATCATGGGGGATGGGAGGGCAGACATAGCCACGGAGGCGTCGGAGAGGCCATGTGATTAGTGGCTTTCACACACTATCCATGGAGTCGATAGATTACCGCGAAGCTATACATGAGTACGAAGGATGGCTCGCATACAATGGCGTCTGGGAAGGTTCGATTACAATACCCATGGTGCTTCTATGCTTGTTTTGAGCATAATACTTCCGATTTGCTACGAGCTCTCTAATCGGCAATACATTAGACATCTCCAATACACAAATAATTAGAGCTATTGGCAGTGAGAGCCTATTGTAGATGTGATTGTGTGTGAAATTGTCCACAGATTTCCTATCGATTCCGGCAACACGGTCGCTAGGAGAGTCACCGTAAATGTCTCTTTTGAAGGAATTAAATCTGCATTTCTACTACGCGGCACCATACAAGTAACTTTTTGAAGCTGTTTGCACCCCAACGGCAGTGGAGCACTCAAACAGCGAATATCGAGGGCAGATATTCTAAGGCTGGCTAGGGCTAATATAGGGTTGATTTCTCGAATCTTTCCAACTTCGCGGCCTTGGGAGTGGGGAGATCTGTTACAGTACTAATGACGAAGTAGAGCTACAATTCGGTTCCCTTCGCTACTATGCTTTTATTATGAGCTTTGTGCCTTCGGTAGGGATCCAAGGCCGGTACTAATCCCTACATTTCTCCGCCGTACCAATCACACTCATCGAAAACTGGAACAACAATCCCGCACCAGGCTTATATCCACCCTTACTGGGGTTCACCCTCGCTGTCCTCTGAGCAAGCCCTGGTCGTTGAGTGTAGTATTGATTCGAAATGACCGACGACGACGTCGGAGAGTTCTCTCTCGAAGCTCGCCCCTCCGGCTTCCCGCAGAACCCAGAAGACTTCGACGCTGACCCGCGTATCTCATTTTCCAAGCTCGACAGCAAGTTCATACTGGAAGCCGATGACGGACAAGAGTTCGAATTTGATGATGCATTGAAGAGATGGGTTCCTGCGGTACGCCCTCCTCCTACACAACCGAGGGTGCTCCCCCGGAAGAAACATTGCATACCATAGACTGGCCGATGGAGTCAAATGCCTAACATGATATCGTTGTGGGTCTACAGTTGGACGATGCTCTTTTAGAACAACAGAGGCAGGCATACGCTGTGAAAGGCGTGGATGAGTCAGAGCCGGCGCAGCAGCCGAAGAAGAAAAGAAAGCAGGTGTACACAAATGGTGAGGATGTACGTGAAATCTATCACATTATCACTTGACAGAACAGCTCGAGGATCAAAAAGACTGATACTATCTTTTGGGTATCTTAGGAACAGGGTGGTCGAGCAACCAGCTCCAAGAAGCCCAAACCCGCTGCTGAGCCCAAAGAGCGCAAGAATACCGCCGTCTATGTAACCTCACTTCCAATAGATGTCACGGCCTCCGAAGTCCACGACGTTTTCACGAAGTGCGGTGTCATTGCCGAGGAAATCGACAGCGGCAAGCCTCGCATCAAGCTATATACCAATGAAGACGGTAGCTTCAAGGGCGATGCTCTGATTCTCTACTTCCGAGCCGAGAGCGTGGACCTGGCGGTCCAGATGCTCGATGACACTGATTTAAGATTCGGTCAGCCCGCGGCGACAGGGAAGATGAGGGTTGCTGCGGCGGATTTCAGCTACAAGGTGCAGAAAGACGCACCACCGAAGAGCAACAACAGAGATAAGAAAAGGATCATCAGGAAGACGCAAAAGCTCAACAAGTAGGATAAGATCCAGATAGTCTTACTGCTCAATTTAAGCTGACAATTGCTTAGCAAACTCGCCGATTGGGACGATGACGATCCCTCAGCTCTGCAAGACACCGGCTCACGGTGGGATAAAGTCGTCATATTGAAACACATGTTTACCTTGCAAGAACTCGAAGTAGGAAGTCTCGATTCTTCAATCCCCTTGCATTCATTCCTCCTTAGTAAAGCGAGTTTGAGTCTCAAGGCCATTGTGACCCACTATTCTCGGTGAAGGACATAGTTTTCACCTCAGGATCCTCAAACAAAATAGCGAAAAGGCCCACCCACTAACCTCTCCCCTCCCCACAGGAAGACCCCGCCGCCACCCTCGAAATCAAAGAAGACATCCGCGAAGAATGCGCCAAAGTCGGCGAAATAACCAACGTCGTCCTCTTCGACCGCGAGCCCGCCGGCGTCGCCAGCGTGCGCTTCGCCACCGCCGAGGCGGCCAAGGCCTGTGTGCGGATCATGGATGGCCGCTTCTTCGCGACACAGAAGCTCGAGGCTTATATTGCGGACGGGAGCGAGAAGTTTAAGAAGACGGGTGAGAGGAAGGTTGGGGATGGGGAGGGGGAGGAGGGGAGGAGGCTGGATGAGTTTGGGAAGTGGTTGGAGGAGGGGAGGGAGGAGGGGAAGGAGGGGAAGGAGGGGAAGGAGGGAGGGTAGGATAAGGGGGTGGGGAAACTAGGCGCCCTGGAGTGATCTTCTGAGTTGTGAGCATAACAATGTCCATTGATTTGGAAGCGGAACCCTGGATGGATGCAGTAAGTAAAACGGCTCGACCGTCTCGGAATTGTAGTATAGTACATTCAACAAAGCATCATTCCTTATGTTCATCAGCACTCATCCTTAGCCCAACTCCTACGCTTCCATCTTCCCAGCCATCTTCTCGAAGGCGCGGCCCCAGCCTCTGAAATGTTTCGAATCAACCCGCGTGTTTGCACCTTCCCTGCGTAGAAGGGCGCCAGATCAATCCGAAAGCAGACCTCCCGTTCTCCACCTCCCAAATCCCTTCTTGTTCGAGAGTCCCCACAGACATAACCGCAGGGCGACCAAACATCCAAGCCTCTGACTTGTAGACCACGTCGGCCATCTCATCGCTGACGAAGCTTCTCCGAGTCCAGCGGACCGGTCCGCAAAAGAGTTATTGACGCTCTGGGGAATGATCTCATCCGTCGTATCTGGGCTGACGTCGAAGGTTGAGGAAAATAGCATCCACAGGCTCATCCTTGGAGGGATGCGGTCCACACGCGAATGTTCCCCTCCCTGGAATTTTCTTTCATTATGAATTATGGTAGAGCGAGTTCATGTTTCGACTTGGGGTACGAAGCGTAGGAAATCCATGACTGCGATATGCTGCGTGTTTCAAGGACCAGGTCGAATGATATATCTGGCTTGCGAGTCCTGATCGTGGGGATCGCGTCAAGAAGGTTTTGGAGTGAGGGGTTATGCTTCAGATGGTCGCAACACGGTTTTTACGAGAGAATTGGTTGAGGTGCGATTGTTAGTATTTTATGCATATTTGAGATAGAAAGCCATGATACCGGTCTGAACACGATCGTGGTCATTTTTGACTCGATTGTAAATCATCTTTTTAGCACTGAAGTTATTCCTCAGTCGACTCGGCACTACAGATCGTTCGATGTTGTCGTCCATATGATGATAGCGTGCATAGAGATTTGCAGCTACCGTTCGTGTCGGCGCTACGTTCGTGTCGGTGGCATAAGCCTCCGCCCCCTTGGCCGTTCGGATTGGAGTAGGCGGGCTGGGTACTAGGTGATTGATGGTGATTGAATCATCTGCTCTGCTTCGCCCTCGCTTGATACGGGCTTCCAATTGAGGCTTTTCCATGTGGAAAAGAAAGGGGTTTGTTGTTGGGAGGACGGATAAAGTCGGGATATGCATCTATGAGAGAATGACGCTTGCCTTTTGGCGACATAAGGTTGCTCGGAAGACATGTCCAAGCGGGAGAGAACGGGTGCTGCAGAAAAGAGAGGGTGGACGGAGAGAGAGGCTAAGTATTGAGAACAATAACAATGTTGGTGTGAGATGTGCTCTTGCTGCGAAACCATACGGGGGAGGAAAAAGGGTTGATGGATGATGGTGTAGGGGGGGATATATACATATAATTAGAGAAGTTCAGCGTTCCACCCTCGTGAGATGTTAGGCAGGGAGTGAACGCAACGGTTCTGGTTAGAAGTCATTAGGCCCACTGTGGCTATGTGCGGTAGTCGTTTCGATAGTAACTGAAAGAGCGTGATCGTTGTTCGTGGAGCTGAATTCAGACATAGGATGAAGTGGGAGTATGCAGGTGATTTCTATAAGCAGTGTTTCAGGAGTAGGGGCGGAGAAGGCGTGGTAACGCTGTGTCCGCCTTCGATGGTGGTTCGCTTGGTGTAGCAGATGGGTCGTGGGTGGTACATGGGGCTCGATAGGACACGCTTCGACTGCCTGTATGCGATTAAGATATGTGCGAAGGACACGGTAGCGGAACGAGCTTGCTGGACTCAAATTAGGTGCGTCGAACTAGCACGTGACATCCATTTTCTGTTGCTGAGAATGTCGGTGGGGCTGCCAGGCTGCTTTCTTGCTATCGCAAGCTGAACGTAATGTTTGCTGAGTCCACTAACGATCGAGTGAAGTGATAATAGGGTGCTTTGCATCCGCCCTACACTGAGGCTGTAGCAAGTAGTGTGGAGAACCATACTTGGGTTCGGTTCTCTTGAATTGGGTTGAAGCAGCATCCCATACTCATGAGTCTCTGCTGTGCATCATACTGAGGCGATTGTCCCATTGGGAAGAGCATTCCGCGGGGTATGATTGGAAGTATTTTTGAGCATTTTCGAATGACTACAATGGGTAGTTGAAGCGGCGATACTCTGAAAGTTCACACCTGAATCGCCGAATGCGAAATGTTAGTCTTGCCCTATGGCGGTGAGGCGTAACGTAGGTCGTAGATCTCGCCATCGCGGCGATTTACAACAAGCGAGGCAAGTCAAGACTGATAAGCCAGGGTGCATTCTCGGGCTTGTTATCTCCAGTCATAATAGCCGCATTGACAGCAAGCGTCCGATCTCCACGACCACCTGTCCACACGAAGGGTTCAGGGTAAGCGTTCTTGATCGGGATATAGACGTCTCTAGCGGGTCTGTTCCAATCAACTACTTCAACGCCATTCCCCTCGTGGATGTGGCCAAAGCAGTGCATCAGCGGCTTTACCCTCCGTATAGCCTGGAGAAGATTTTCGCAACCAACATTGCCCTGCGGGCACCGGTCGAGAATGCCCTTGGGCGGTCCGTGTGTCATGACGATGTCGACGTTATGCGGAATCGGGTTCGTAGCGATGGAGATGGCACGCGGTGCAACCTGCTGCGGTGCATTGAAACGGTCTTCGTCACGCGCGTATGAGAATGCCCAGTCGCAGAAAGCTGGGGTGTAAGGGGAGACATAGATTGAGAACGACGCTCCGCTCCTCAGAGTGAATGAATGCGTGCCCTCGTTCAGGTAGGTGACCCCTGATTCGGTCGCGAGCGGCCCGGTCATGACCTTGATGGCCAGGGCGTGGTCTTCGAGGTCTTCGGGGTTACCGTCGTGGTCGGTTTGCGTTTCCCAGTATCGTTTGTCGAGTTCCAGGTCGTGGTTGCCGGGGATGAGGAGTTTCAGCTCCGCATCGATGCTTCCAAGCATCTTCAGGGCCTTCTTGAAAGAGGAGACGCCACCGCAATGCGTCAGATCGCCACAGTGGAGGAGTACGTCGGCTTTGGGTGTGGGCAGCTGCAAGGGATGTGAGGTCGCGGCAGAGCCATCGAATTCGAAGTTGTGGGTGTCGGAGATGATCAAGAACTTCGTTGTGATGGTCGACTGCAACGCCATTATGACAAGTAGGATAAACGTCTTCAATGTAAACCGTAGAGTTGTGAATCTGTATGGGTGCGTTAGTAGCCTCACCTAAGCTGCGCGTGCAGGAAATGGTCCCGAGGGTCCCGTCGTCAATTCGACGATGACTTTGCTAGAAAAGGTTGTGTGTACCTTAGTAAGATAGAGAAAACAAATCAGTCTAGATGTACAAACCAGTAACAGCCAAACAATGAGTCATGCCGGGATTGAGCGGGGATAAGAGAGAATTCTAACATCAAACGTGGAACTTTTCGTAAGTCGAAGTCACGCAAGTGGCCGCACTCAATCTACTCATTTCTGGCATCAACGTACGGTAATTGACTTAGAACGACCCTTAGAGGTGCCCGGACGGTGGTCGAATTTGGCTCCAACTAGCTCAAGCGCCATTGCTTCGGAGGCTTTGGGATCGTTTCATGGTCCAACGGTTACTGTGAATTGTTCCTCTGGGTATAATAGCGTTCCCAGTTTCCTGTATTCTGATCGCTCTTCTTGAGCATATGCCAGTCTTGCGAATTTGCACCACCTTGATCAAAATGTCGGCGTTAAGTCTCAGGATCGAGGACCCAGACGATCCGCTCGCGAACCAAACTCATCGTATCCTCCAGGACTTTTTGCAACCGAGCAGTCGACTGACCATTAAAGACACGGCTCACTCAATTCTCGCTCTCCTGCCGAAGAATGCGTCGGGTTCCACTGAAGTATGGGATTTTGGGGAAACATGCATCGAAATCGCCGAGCAAATCCCATATTATCATCCTTCCCAAATCAAGTTAGCTGCGCTTTTTGAAGAACTTGGGAAGTCATCCAAGTTTGGCTCGCTACAATCTTCAGAGGTTTGGACTTCTAGACTTCGCTGTTGGAAGTCTTCACTAAGACGAAAGCCCCTAGGGTCCGAATTCAGGTCAATACAATAAGTTCCAGCGTTTAGGGGAATCATTAAGAGAGTCATTTCAAAGTAAGTCCCACGGCCTAGGCCTCGTCACATTCCCAATGACCATAGTACTTGGGATCAAAGCTTGCTGAGTCGAGGCTCTTCACGATAGGCCCGGATCCAGATGATCCAAGCATCTACGTCAATTTTCATGCCTTTGCAGCCAACCTGTTCGAGCACCGAATCTTTCGGACCGATCCTACGTGGGCCATCTGGGCACAACGTGAAGCGCATGAAAATATCCCTGCAGAAGAATTCAGCATCCATGCTGCCTATGTGCTGGCAGCGGCGCAGTGGATCTTGTGGAGCGGTCAAAGCCTGTTTAAGCAGGTTATTGTCACTGGAGACGTTTCGCCCAGGGAGTTGCAATTCTGGACACCAGGTCCATTGTACGGTGTTGACTCGCAGCTCTCGCTTCGGAGATGGCGTTTCTGGAAAGATGGCTTTAGTAATGTTGCCTTCAGCGGAGAAAAGGAGGAGAAGGCTTTGGTCCAAGAGTGCAACAAGGTTGCGGCGAAGGCGTCTCAATTGATGGACTCTTTGGAGCGGAGTATGATGCTTTGAAGATTAGAGAGCGTACAGAATCTGTGGATTGCAAAGACCATAACCTTCGAGCGGCACCTTCAGCCCTCGTGGGGAGGGGACTAGGACACAGGCCTAGAGCATGCTCTCGGCCTCGAAAGCTTGTCGAAATTAATGATTCGGGACAGAGCGTGAGTTTTCCCGTATTGCTACAACGTCAATTGCATTTTTGAATTCCTCTCCATGGTATTCAGATGTATCTGTCAGTATGGTAGAATCTTGTGGCTGATGTGGCTGATGTGGTAGGACGGCAGGAAGAATGCTCTTAGATACGCCTTTTGGGTCATTCGATGTCACCAAGACATGACCAAGTACAATCTAGATTCTCGACGGACTTCTGACTCAATTTGCCACCACCACAAATGCAGTCAAAGAGAGCTCAAGCGTGGTCCAGAGTATGATCATCTTGGCAATCTCGCTAATTAGCGCTTTCACAACGGTTGTCGCCCCTTGGCCTTATTTTAGATCCCCGACCCCAACTCCTGGCAAGATAATTTTGGTCAACTTTCACATTTCGCTATTAAAACATATAAAATTAATCACTTATTACTCTAGACACTATGCGCTTTCTAAAACTGCTTTGCTTATAAGTTTTGATTACGAATTGCTAGAGCTATAGAAACTGCAAAGTTCGTTGGCATGTAAGAAGTTCGAGTCGATCTTTGTTTTTGAGACACGCTCCGAAACACAAAAACTTTGCAACCAGATAATTTTCTCAATGTTGACTTGAACTCTATCAAAGATGTGCTGTTAAAAGCGCAAAGTCCACTCCATCAAACGTAAGTTTTTGATAGTGATAAATCAAGAAATGCGAAAGTTGATCAAAAGCATCTTGCTAGAAGTTGGGGTCGGGAATCTAAAAATAAGGTCAACGGGCGACAACCGTTGTGAAAGCGCTAAAAGCCCTACGGCCCTGGCAGATCTAATCTTTCCGCCCTCTTGGGAGAAACTTTTGTGTCTTCAACGACAACGATAAATTGGTCTCGGTCGCTCTGCGGCTGTTGTCAACGATAAGCTTTGTCATTATAGTAAGAGACTGTTTGATAAGCTTAATGCGATAGGTAGGCGGGTCTGGTTGACAGGCGGGTATTCCAACATTTGCCGCCACAAGTATGAGATCTACAATCGAACCAGGTTGTGGGGTTTCTCTACCAACCAGAAGTTTGCGGAAATCCAAGCCACCCTGACCGACTCCCAAAGTGGTCTCTACGCAAATCCGTCGTTGCTGCTTACAGCGTCACACCAAGTTTACTTGGAAGGGCTTCATACTCGCTTAAGCACGATCCCAACAATGCTTAATGTCTCTTAGACGTTGCATTCGTTACTATCAGTCCTACTAATCAAGCAATGTACAATCATAGTACTCCTCGGCCTTGGAACTTCGGGAATCGCTTCGTGAGATCAGACTTCGGAATGTGGACTAAAGATAGGCGCAGAAGGATGGTGGTTGCACAGGCCCAGGTGGTCACATACAGAACACCCCCTATCGAAGCTACATCCGGACGTTATTGTGACATACATACAACAACCTTCTCACAGGCGTGGCGCAGGGTGAACGCGATGTCCAGGGGCAGAAGCAATAATTAATTGCTTGAAAGCTCATGGTGGAAGCTCCCAAGAAACCTTCGATAATGTCCAGCTATGGTCGTCAGAGACTCATTGTGCGATTGGTGAGTACTCAGAACATGTTCAGTCAAGAGTAACTATTTATCTCATTGAAAGGGGATGACTCCTGATTGGAGACTCTTTCTAGTCATCAATTCTCCATTACAGGCCGAAGCATATATTGTTCGCCTCAGCTGTATTACCCAGGTTTCACTTCCAGAATCTAGGAATCGATGCCAAACCACGTGAAAAGGAAAGGAGGCACAATGGTTGTATCGTCTGACCATATGGTAAGTTCTTTCGACATCAAGGCCGTCTTCGCAGGAACATACCAATGATGCTCTGTCACGAAGAAAGTGAAAGCGAAAGTCCGAGAAGGAGGGGAAAGAAAGGATTACAAGAGAGGGTTCGCACCACAGCTACGCACGATCAACTGGAAGACTCAATAAAATGTGGATTATTTTGTATCGATGATAATATTTGTATTCAAAAGGTGCGGTTATATGTTGGTGGGAAATTCCCATAGAGGCATGCGGAGTCCAGGATTTTCTGGAAGCCTCAGTCTTGACAACAGCCTGCACTTGCTTCTAGAACACACTCGTCATAAGTCAACCGAAAATGATCACGGAGTTCACTCTGGCGGAAGATCCAAGGGCGGAAACTAGAGAACACCAAGCAGAACATGACCCACAAAAGCTATATGCCACAACATGATGATTCTGTGGAAAGGCACGGCTTTAACACCGGTGTCCTTCTGGCTGTCAACTTGGCCTTGAGATCGTACAGTACTGCAACCCCAGGACATTCGGCGCCGATTCTGCAACAGCATTTTAGGTTTTGCAACAGGACATGTCACCCGCTTCCCTGCGAGCTGACCTACATCGAGATAAGTTCCAGGTTTCACTGATAGGGCTTCGAGACGGCATGATCCGCAGAAAGAGCGAATCGCCTTTCTTCAAAACTCCAACAGATCGGTACGAATTGCGAAAAGGCTTAGGCCAACACATTACACTGCTTTACTGGCAGGTGTCAAATCGCCAATCTAGGGGGCAGCCTGCGATGCGAAGCGCTACCTTCACGGCAATGAGTCTATTGGTATCAAGGGTCTGACGTGGTTTGCAGGTTCCAACAGAAATCATGGACTTCGTGCAGGCGGAGGTCACTCTTCCTTGCGCTCGGCGGAAATTCAGAGCGTCCTGTGAGGCGATGACGATGTTGGCCCTCCTGATCTACCATTCACGGAGCGTTGCATGACTCCATCATCTGTTCCTCGTTTCCCATAAACAGAGGCCTTTTCATGTGCGATTGCCATAATGACAGATTACAAGAAAAACCTCCCGAGTCAGATATAAGACCATCCGCTGGGCACCCCAAGAGAGGTTAGACATCTTTCCTCTGTATTCCTGTAATCTACTCCGAGGTCACAGTCACCCGCGCAGTCGCCCCACAGTTCCACCGCATTGTGGAAAAGCCCAACGAAGATGTGCACACAGCGCAAGCGCCACATCTACTCTCAGACCTAGATATCCGCCCAATACCTAGAAAGATACTCTATTATCACCAACGAGCTCAGCAACGACGAAGCGTACAATCAGCTCTTCACCCTTGATGCTCTATCCATCATCGCACCTCGGAACGTCGGTAGCCGCTCCAGTGAATCCTCGTTGCCTCCCCTGATTAAGATTATGACGGCGTGCTCCGTTCACATCGATCTTTACACACAGATGTTATCGCTCTTCCCTACCGAGCTCTTAGATGAAGTACCCAAGCGTGACATCACCTAGGCCAAGATCCTCAGCTACGGCAACAACGATGACTATACTGATCTGATGATGCTTGGCGCGGCGGACCACAAACATAACGCTGGTCATACGAACACTGGGAACTGGGTGGCGCATGTCAAGTCAGTCAGGAATGACAAGGGTGGATGTAACGCATCTACTTCTACATCCAGCGTCAAATAATCCGTGTCCTGCAGTCTTTGCTCACGAGGATGGACACACCGCACACTACCAAAACGTTGGCTTTGAATCTATGATAGCGCAATTCACTTCAAGAAATAGGCAATCTCCATGCAGAGCGAGGCACTATCGAAAACCATCTGACCTGTGCGAGCAAGAGTCAATCCGTTCATTCTGATAATCACTTTCTTCTCACCATATCTTCATGGTCTCGGAAGCCTTGCTCGATTCAAGGACTGCAAGTTGACAATCTCCAAAAAAAACCTGGAAACGCGCCATAACAAACCGCTCCTGTTCAAATAGAATCTTAGTGAACGGACCTTTGGCGAAAGGATAGTACAGGAGAGCAACTTGTCCAACGAAGTCATCTATCTATATATATATTGGACTTCCAGAATCTTTGCTCACTGAACGACAATCATAATTAGCTTTGTCTCACTATGAAAGCTCAAAAGGCAGTATCGCAAGGATTGAGAGTATGTCAAGGCTACTATGTTTCATGCACAGCCTATGGAGGCTGAATAGCTATCAATTCTCTCGAGAGGACTTTAAGCGCATACAAAACCGTATCAGCGACACGTATCTAGGGCCCAGGCAAATGTCTGACTCAAAAGCTTTTCAGCTTTCGTGCAACTTGCACATGAGGAATCATTGCGCCCTCGCAAAACTCGGGTTGTCTTGTATCTACCTTGTTGGCGACCAATTGTGCACAAGACGTATGAGCTTCCATCAGACTTGCAGGCGCTTTAGCGAAGATTGACGACATACTATTCAACGGAGGATACGGTGCAGCAACACATGGAGCAATTCGTGATCTTCTGCGCCTGGGAATTCAGAGTCACGCCGCAGATTTCGGAGCTCATGTTGGCATTTGAATTCTTCCTGGGAGCACAATGCTGAGACTCTGATGAGGTTCGCGTACACTGATACTTAAGATATAAAAAATCTACCTCTTGGCAAGATCAATTAAAAGTGGTCGATGTGATTCGTTACAGCCATGTCCATGTTCTGAGTTGGACCGAATAGAAGCAGTGCTTCAATAACGCGGACCCAACCAGATTTCAATCTGCAAAGACAAAGAGTACTATAATCGAAGATTCCTTGGGAAAAAGATCAAGACGATTGCCAAAGTTGGTATGGCAGCAAGTCTGGGAAGCTTCTCTACACACCTAAGTCTATCGGATGCAGAGAGGCCATACGTGGCTGCTCAGCCTTGGAACGTCGGCTGTCCTCGAACCTAGTGCGGCCTCTATAGACAAAGGCAACAAGTTATCAATTCTTTTATACATTGTGATGGTGATTAGCTGGTTCGAATTGTCTGTAACGAGCTGCTAATATACGTAGATGCCGAAGCGATCCAACTCGTTTGCTCCGGAGGCCTGGGCCCACTCAGGCATGGCGCCTATAATCGCGCCAGACTACTACAATGTAAGCAATGAGTAGACTCTTTGACTGTTCGACAGTAATGGTAGGTAGCCATTAGGTATGCAAAGTCGCTAACGCGTATCTCTATGTAGATCTCTGGGCAGCGCGCGACTAAGATCGCAAAGACTTCAGAAGGGGAGAACGTCGCCATCAATGCTTCGAAGGTACAATTAAAACACTGTTTTGAGAGCCTAATTAAGATTGTATAGAAGCAAGAAGAGACTTCCGTAAGGATACAATGATGGAGAAGCGCTACACCGCCACCTCGTACGCCAATACGACAACCAAATCCTCTAGGAGAACACACAGAATGGTAAAGAGTGGCACAGCAACATTGCAATAGGGACAATCAGCCATCCGGCCGGTAGTAAATGCATTGCCTGTCCCATTGGCACAGAAAAGTATGGTGCATTCTGGAGGAAAGATCGTGGAAAATCAAGATAACACCGCCGAACCTCCCCAGAACCATGTTGCTAATGACCGCACTACCACTACTGCTTCTAACGCTTTCTTCTCATTCACAGGGAGCTCACCGCCTACCTCTGACCTGGGCGACATCACAGTAGCTTCAACCTTGGGGGAGGCACTTGAAGTCGTTGAAAGAGCTAAGATGGACCGCTCTAAGCTCATTGGAGATATCAGCGCAAGCTAAGAGTAAGGTGGTTTGGATCTGTAATCACATTCACGATCAAAGCTTGGTCGATTTCGAAACGGCTGCCAAAGTCGCATTGTGGGAGAAAAACATTGAGGACTGCCTGGGTAGAGAGAGGATCACATACTTGAAGAAACTCTCACACGATTACCTCAGAAGACTCTCGATAGAAAATGTGGAACGACGGCGACGATCTATACTTGCAAAGACCATGGCTTGATACAGTCGCCCACAACCGAGCCCTTGGTAGCATCTCCCTCCGACCACGGGATTTACGAAGCGGATATCACCTAGCCAGGATCAAAGCCATCGAAGCAACCGTTTCTGACGAAGAGGAGTTTCCCACCGACGGATCGGATTCGGTAGTGGAGAAAGGACTGGACTCACAGTGAGCCGAAGTCACTGCAGCAAATACACCCCAACAGACCACAAAGCGAACGTGGAAAGATCCTCCCAGTTTCACTGGATAGACCGAAGGACTCGCGTCGAAACTTGTGGATCGGGGTTACACGAGTTCCGTTTCGGCCTGAATCTTGAGAAAGTGCCAGTCAACTGCTTTCATGTAACCGAAAGTACTGAAATCACTCATCCGCCCCTACGACACTTCTAGATATATATATGTACCGATTTCTGCAGAGTGCTCAAGGAAGCAAAAGACGGCGGGGGAATCGACGGCGTCCCTGCTGGATATCATGTCAATCACGCCATCTTTCGCAAGTACTTCTATTCAGCAAGCGATGTATTCCCGGTCGTTTTCGTCCGCAATGCCATTCGGGACTCAATGCAATAGCATCCCTGTCGAAACTAAAATGATTCGCGTATGGCATTCCGGCTGCGGCTTAGCGATCGAGCCACCTTTGTGAGCGTGTCCTCAAGCTCTTTCTTATTACTGTTGACGTAGGACAAATCTTTTCGTTTGATTATTCACACGTCAATAAGTGCCCCACCGAAGTGATTGCTATCCTAGTACTGTATGAGATTTCTCCACTAACATTTCCTTTACAAGGATAGTAACGTCCTTATCTGGGAAAAGGAAGATCTCGCGCGGGTGCTCGGCTACCCCACCGTAATGTTTGTTCGATATCTAAGTATTTTCACCTGATCTCAGAGAAGAGTAAATCGTACTTTACACCACCGCCGACTACCAACACATATTCTTCCTCTTCCCGCAGAATGTCAAAAATAAGCATCTTTACCTTTCGAGACTTACCATGCGACAACGATGATGGATCCACAGCTTTTCCATAATTGATTATATCTATAAGAAGGATTTGGACCGCATTAATTGTAATAATGACAACGATGACGGAATAGTGGATAGTTGATGCCCCCTTTGTCTCGTCAAGTATGGGGAAGTCGAGGTCGGAGACGAATCACCCGCTGAATATTCCATTGAGACCAAGTGTGGCCATCATTTCAGAGGAAACTGTAAGAAAACCTGGCTTATCAACAACAATTGCCCAATATACAGAGCGAAGTTATTCCCTTCTCCTCCGAGCGCTGCTGGAGACGACAACAACATAGACGGCGAAATGCCGAATCTCATGAACGAACTCGGCGACGACTTTCGACGATAGATCCGTGGAATATGATGCTTATGACTCAGACTACATAAGGTAAGTCGGTGCTTCAGACTCAGAAATGGGTCGGGATGCCCCGAGAGATGGAGTAGAGGATGCATGGCAAGGATCTTCACGATTATGTGTATAGTGGTGGCGGTGGTGCTCGTTGCAAGAAATTCAAGGTGCCCAAAGAACGCGAATGACACCGGAAGTGTTCTCATTTATCGAAATGGGCTTCTTCCACATAAGCAGTGCACCTCGGGTAGATCTGCCTACTGCTTCATTTACACTGCCTCTTCTCCAATTTTGTTACGATCGCAAAGGAGTCTATCTCTGCAAAGTCTCTATTCCTGCTAATGAGTCTTGCACGAACAAGCATATACATGTGTTCCTTGTTCACATTGTTTGATCTCAGGAATCATTGAATGATGGTAGATCAGCTGTGACTGACGAAGGGCTGCAAGGCGACCCAAAATACCAACTTTGGGGTCATCGCAACCACCCGTCAACACATATCCTATCCCCGATAGCATGAGAAAGTGTACCTGAGAAGCTTTCATGAACATTGGCCTGCAACTTCTCAAGTCGCCCCACACAACCATCAAGCGGCGAGGTCGAGAAGGTGGCGAGGTCTCCGATAATTCGCTGAGTATGGTCGTGGACGGTGTGTGCTCAGGCCTTCCGTACTACTCGAAAGCTGACAAGCGTGAACAACAGAGGCATGTGTCAGTGCCAGCTATCATGCGCCAGTGAAGTCGTCTCATCCGAAGTCCACGAACAAGCCTCCGGGGGCAGTATTTTTACCGAGGTCCAAAAACCCGTCTCCCTCGAGAAAATAGGGTTTTCTTCGCCCTTCTGAAAAGCGTACTTAGGATGTACGTCATGAACATGCTTCTCGATCACAAAGCCGACATAGGTTACCGTATGATCGAAAGAACCATGGTCCTTTCGACAAAGAAATAGAATGAATAAACAAAGGAATGGAAGCATCGATGAGGTTGTTAACAGCAATTTCGGCTGAGGGCATGATGGTTCCAATTACACCAATAGCTACGATGAAGCTTCGCCAGTTAGAGAATTGCCTTACCTATATACACCAAGCTGAACCGGATGCAAAAAGCTAGGTGTTGATGTGGCGAACCCCAAGTTCGTTGAAGCAACCTTCACACTAGGAGCATATCCTGAATCTCGCCACTTCTCGCCTGCTAGTCCCAGGATCATGCGACCGGCACGACGATGATGACGGAAATTGTCCAGTCCAAGGATTCCATCGACGCACAGGCATGGTCTCGTTCTCAATTTGTGGAAAAACATGTCTCTAGCCGTCAGAAAAGCCTACGGCGCCATCTGTTGCCGACTCGGACTATGGATAGAATATTGGTGAGTTCCTCCGGATGGGAAATTCAGCAGGCCTAGCTCAGAAGGGGGTAATTGAGGCTCTCACTCGGCCTAGTGATGCACTAACTACTGGTTAGTGTTGAATGGTCATTGGGACTTTTAACCTGATCTCGTTACTTGTTGATGACTACGATACTCCCGTGGAGAAGTTTTCATACCCAAACGTACTTTCGACCAGAAGAACCTCAGTTCTGGCCTCGATGCGTTGATCAAATCTACTGGCAATCACTGGCGACCGCCAAGACTACAATGCGTTCCCAGATATATCTCAATGGCTGAGGGCGACACAGCACAGGCTCAATTGAGGAGATGCCAAAGAAGTCATCACAGACCTAGAACGAAAGCTTCGAGAGACTAAAAGATCCCGACTTCTGAGCGCATATGGCCATTACATTGCGCAATTCCTCGGTGATTTGCGTAGGATATCTTGGCTGTGGCCTGCAGCGGATCACTCAAGAATGGTTCCACCGAAGATCGAGGCACCCACCGTAGCAGAAGGCCTAGAGCACTCAGACCGACAGGAGACTGAAGCAACAAGCTCGCTGATTCGGCCAAGAGGGCGTGATGACCCAGGTACAGTAATCTCTAGATTTCTTGAAATCGATTTCCCCCAGATTTTCTTTAGCGTGAAAAAACCTATGGAGTATGGGTTTCAATCTTGATGATGAACAGTTGACATAATCAGGTGGCACGGACAATATTGAGATAAACCATCAAGTCAAGAGATTTCGTGTTGCTCTGGCGAGCTCTGATCGACTGGATATATTACTGCTATCTTCCGGGAGACGCGCCTAATTCGCTCAGCGCCTCAATGAAGACTAATACTCATTCTTGCCAAAGCCTCTAAATATCTCAAACTCTGTTTCGAAAAATGATTCTTCAAAATCACTTTGCAAATTATTGCTCTGTCGCTAGCCATCTTTAACAAGAAGGTGCTTTTAGTGGCGATTGCCTCCAGAGGGTTCGTGAACTTGATCGAATGTTGTTCCAGATGCTTTTCTTTGGTTTTAGTTAAAGAATTCCAGGTCTTCTACCAATCTTGTACATGTCAAGGATATAATCAAACTCAAGACTCAGCATTTTCTGCGCGATATCGACAAGTTCGGTCCTCATCCATCGGCGCAGTTTAGTTGATTGAGCTAGCCCTTGAACTATTGCAGATAGTAAGTCAATCATCCAGATCTTTGTGGACATAGATGGACAAACGATGCAGATACAGTACTCACTTGCAGAATGCGCGGGTGGAGTTGGCTCAGCTGGAATGGGTAAGTAAATTTCTGAGTCTCCTTTCTCCTTTCGCGAGGGTCGCAAGAGGCTCGCTCAATGTTCAAGCAGCATCCGCTTTGACAGAACTTTCGCATAAATCAGAGTCTTGACTTCTTTGAGCAATGTTGACTCGGAAAACCATCTAGGTTTTGAGATGATGGTCTCAAAGACACGCAAATGTTTTCCAAGGGCGTCAAGTTTCAGTACCCATGGACGGCGAGCCCTGGGTTGAAACATTCTTGGAAGCTCTAATTTGTTCAGATTGGCGATCCAACAAAATCGTTGACTGCTATTGAGTTCTTCAGCGTCTAAGTCGATCTTGGAGATTCGCCAATCAAAGGCTTTTACGGACTTCTCGCGCGATCGGCGGCAAACTTTCTAAAGACTTTGTGCATTGCGTTAGTGCATGGTACACCAAGAACGTCTTAGTGACAGAAGCTACGTTGATTAACTGGGAAATAATTTAAAGCTAGTAGGATTCGCATTCCCGGATCGGATCGTCAATCTTTATCAAGACGCAAGACATCTTCGCCAATGTCGATACAAATTTGCCGTCTGCAGCCCAGAGGCGGTAAAGAGGAGCATCTCCTTATCCTCCGAACAAAACCACTGCACCCCGTTCGCCTCTCAAGCCCTAGCCAACACTAACACACACTATTCAGATCCAGCTGGCTGCGAAGTGTTGATGGGCATACAATGATTTACCTCAAGCGCTATGGCGGAATATAAGTACTATATTGCCAAGGAAGTTTTCGACAAGACTGCGGACGCCATGAGGAGGATCGCGAACATCAAGAAGCAGTACCTTATCCGACTAGATAGCCAAATACCCCGGAGCTCCTTATCTTCTTATATTCACCTGGAATAGACAAGACCGTTCTATGGCTCTTGGCTCATGAACACTCGCAACAACCGAGCCAGCCTTTGAGCTCGTATATAGCGACCTGTACGCAGTGTTGAGGTTTGCGCAGAAATACCTCCAGACAATTTAGCTCCGGAATCATCTTCGTAATTTGAATTTCTCACATATCTCCATTTTTCCCTGCCTTATTATAGCGAACCTCTTGAGGGATCATTTCAAGATCCATTGAATAATTCTTGGAGCTCGAGGAGGAGGGGGAAAATAGATGAGCTATTACCATCTTGTATAACCCGTCGCGATCTTTCAACAGCTCACTGAGCTTTTTGACGCAGAAATTTGAGTCTGCGTCTAGACGCATTGACATATCTAGCGACCTAGTGCTAAGGCATGCCAATGTATTCAGTGTCCGGAAACAGTCGTGAAAGAGAGAATCCGATGAAGAAAGATCAGCCCAGTGCTCGAACGAGTCCCCAAAGTATCGAGAAAGGTCGAGACTATCAGGGTCCCGAAGATGATGCACCATTCTCATCCTCACCCGGCTTCGGATCTCAAGTTGACTACGAGGGTAGAAAAAGGAGCCGACGCACAAGCCGGCCCCCCCTTCATCAGGACCTGCCTTGTGCATCTTACGCCATCTGACGTCAAAAGTGAAGATCTCTCCAAGGGATTATCACGAGACGGCTTCAGCTCGTTTGAATTCTTTGCCATCATCGACAGAGAACTCGGCCACAGCAAAGTAAGCCTGTTGACCTGCAATTCCCAATAGATCAGACCCTATCAGAAAGAGTCATATTTATGGTCGCATCACGGGTATTGTTCTCTCATTCCCCAGGACTTTGTGAGTTGGAGGAGCTTGCCGGCTCTATGTATGAGGAAGACGGGTCAAATGAGCGATCAAGCGCTTTTTCCCTGCTTCTCAAATCTCGAAACGCCCAATTGAGCGTTTGTTGGACCGACCTTCAAGGCGATAAGATCGAGGGTTACCATCTTCATATCCAACATTACTATCTGATGAAAAACTCTGGCGTCTGGGCGGATCTGCGGCGAGATGTCAGTAACTTTCTGGATTGGGGCATCCTGGGCAAAGAGAGAAACGTCTTGACAATGTTTGACGACCTCGTGGAGAAGAACAGCAAGACGGCTTGAAATGGAAAGCCAAGGGCAAGAGAAAATGCAAGGCAAGAGCAGGGACGGATGAGGCGGCTGGCGGCAGCAAGCAACCATCGACCACTGAAATGCTGAGAAAAAGCGAGAGAAACCGAGGAGCAAGCAAGAAGTAGACCCTCTAAACGGGCATCTTCAATGTTAATATTAGCGAACAGCTCGACGGCCACGACAGGATGATGGACGGGGCGGCACATCGCCGGCTTCGGTCCACACTGCCAATCACGATCGTAAGTATCAGATTCGCCGAGTCATAAGCGAGCTTAACGAGCAACAGTGACGAAGATACGGAGCATGCCTTTCCATACTCGACAAAGAGGTAAGCGGATTCGCCTCGAAGGCCTGTTTGAACTGGTAGCACTTACTTTGCCTGGCTTTTCATGGGAGCCCTCATTGTCTGGCTCCGACTGGCTCTATCACCAGAGATGAAAGCTCAGTACATTCGAGTGATTCAGTCCATAGTATTATCACAATGACGATCACCCCTCGCAGGAGACACTCCAACTTCCTCCATGCGTCAGGTCAATCGGACCTTTGAGGACCTAGCCCTGAAGCATCGCGCCATTGTCTCACGATGCCGGGTCCTATTCGTTTTAATCAAGGAAGTTGACTTTAGAACGAGGGAGGTACGTCTTCCCAGCAGATTAGTGCGGCGAGTGATAAAGCACAAAGAGCCGCACGAAGGGTGTGCCAGCCAGGACGATTTCGATACGTCCCGTAAGCTGGTACACCATGGCCTCATCTTGACTTGCAACTAACACACACAGAATTTACTCAAGGTTGAACCCAATGAGAGTGACTGGTAGTCCACGAGTCACCAGCTCTCCAATTTGTCGATCTCAAAACCCTTGACCTCAGAGCTCAAGACCTGTACTCACAGCTATGACCAATCCCATCCCACGTAAAGGGCAGGTTTTGGCACATGTAGCACCGAAGTGAGATCAGAAGACTCCTATCGTTGCTGATATCGATCGGCTCCGATCTGCGAACTTTCTCTCCAAGCGATCTCACACGACCAACGAGAGTTATTACAAGAATCTAATCCGTAAATAGATAGTCCTCCGCTCTATCGCGTGTTCAATCAAAGGAAGAAGGAGGCTAGCTGCTGCTGCCTCCATTGTCAAGGTTGATTGTCCTCCTTGCAGAGAATCCTAAAAAGAAAAAATAGTACTATGTACTACCATGGGCGGCAGAAGGGTCGCTTGCTCCCAGGAGACAACGGAACCGACCCACTGAAGAAGCCAGGCTATCAGCTCGTACTATAAGATGTGAAATCAAACCTAATACTCATGACCAATCAATTTAACCAGCCAATTCCATCTTTATCGAAAGGCTCTTAGCCTATCATATATCGCTTCCCAGCACAGCTGAATACTTTCTAGACCTCAAATTTCCAATCAATCTACCCAAAATGACCATTATGTTAGAGACGCGAATTCTACTCACTCCTCCGAAGTTAGTTGACCAACGAGCCAGCTTGTCACCCCAGTCATACTTCTAGCAGAATTATTCCTGTAGCCAGTCGATAGCCTCGTAAATATAGAATATTCCCATGAGCAGAGTACCTTGACTGGATATCAATAACGTCTCACATACCAAATATTTCATGATGCAACGGAACCCATATATCTTTTGTCTCGAGAAAGATCTGGGTCAGACCTTGATGGGGGCTCGCCGGATGTTGGTTGTACGATTAACCTACGTGCTTGTTTGTAGAACAAGACAGTCGTCGGTGCCGCTGCAATGACACTGACTGACAATGCCATCGTGCCTGGCTCCGGACAGCTCACGGTCAGCCCAGCGACCACACCAAAGAGGCATTCAGCAAGCAAACAACGGAACTCCGGCTTTACGCGTCCTTTCTTGTAGAGTCGATAAAAGACAATATTTTGAAATATAGATACTTAAATCTTCAACAAATTAGAAGCAGATACTTAACTCTTTCTATATCGATTCGAAGGCGGATCGCCAAAGCCCTTGCTGTCGCTACGATGCACACTATCGTGAGCGAGTAGTATTCCGAATAACCCGGTTCACTATGGCGTATTTAAGACCGAGACTCGAGCCTTTAGCGTAAACAGAATCGGGCGGTCGAGGAACATTGCTCCGGGATCCGTTGGGGACGACCTGGGCGCCTACTAGTAAAAGTACTCTCGCCACCTCTGGGTCAACGAAGGAGACATGGCAAATGGCTAGCCGACAAAGACATCGAAACGAACCTTCGCTGCGTTGCTGTATTCGAGCAGTCCGGTCCGGTTCAGCTACATCAACCGAATCTGTCCACTATAATTTTGAGATATTCGGATGATCGAACTTGAGAGACAACAGTCCAATTTTCTCTTTAAGTCCGGCTTTCTGACGCAGGGAGGCAGGCTGGCCGAGGGGATACTTCGGATATTCGCAATTCAGGCGCCGTGCAGCGAGACAGCTTCCATGTTCTAGCCTCCCAATCCGCCGCCAGATCCATCTCTTGGGCACGGTCATTAAATTGCCATCGAAATGTGCAATCCGACAAGCCTGGCAGACCTCCGACAATGGAAAGACCCACCCACGAGTGCGGCCATGGCTTCGGACCAGAAGATGACGGCTTTTATGCCGTCTTGGGCAGTCCGACGGGGGGCAGTGCTTCCAAGACGAGAGCATGGAACCCCGGCAATCTGCCTAGCTCATGGAAAGTTTCACAACAAGTTGGTTGTGGAGCGTCTCTCCAGTAACGCGCTGTGCAAGACATGTTGCGGCACCAGATCTTGATCGTTCATCAGACATTGACAATTTCGAGAAGTCGCAGTTATATACGAATGATTTCTCTAGGCCCGCACCAGCTAATTCGGCAATTGCTAGCAGTATGCCCTCCAGAGCTGTCCTGATCGATAAGGCATCGCAAACCAAAGAAGCAGACACCCTCATTGCATGGGCGAGATATCCTGGCAAGCTTATCAAGATCGCGATCTTTGATAATCATCAACAGCTCCCCGCCACGATTTCATCATACGATGTTTCAGAGTTTGGTCCGACGACACTGAAGTCCTTCTTGCATCGACAGATCGAGACTGGACATCCATACACCAGGATGCTGGCGCAATATCGCATGCACCCTCATATCTCACGATTGGTCAACATGCTTACATATATAACAATCATCAGATTGACAATCCTTGCATTTTCGATCGCGACAATGCCCGTCTGTTTACTCGATAGTGTAAGATGATGGAGTACGATGGCTGTCTTTTGCGAAGCACGACATCCTGAACTCGATATCGAAAGAGATAGATTCTCGAAGCTGAATCCGACTTACGTTTACAAACGTGGAGCTATCCGGGATTTATAAAACCATTGGAACCCCCTGATCTTGTTCGTTGACCTTGTCATTACATTACCACCACAAAGCTGACTCACCGAGTTGATGATCGACGGTTTTCTTCTTCCAATTAGCTTTTACTTGATACTGCTCTATCGGTTGTAGAATTTTAGTCTACACCATCTCTATCCAGCACTGTTATCTGGCGACATGCCGATCTGGCGAGGTACATCCGGGTCGGCGGTCTGTAGTCCCGTATTCACTTACTTTGCCTTCCCTATACCTCACCTCGTTCCGCAGACCTCTGCGTTTGAAATCTATTCGTGACCTTGCCAGAATGTTCTCCAAGACATGGAAACGATCATTCGTAGATTTAGATCGACGTCTCTTTGACTCCCCACAAGACCACATTCGCTGGGTTGCGCAAGTCTGAATCATCAGCAAACCACCTTAGGTGCTAAGGGCTTTGGTTTCATTACGGTTTTTGATGCGGACGATGAGCTTCTGGACCTTCTCCATCGGGTAGCTAAGCAGAAAGGAGGTGTAAAATGTGCCTGGCGCATCGAAGGTAGCCTGTACCTTAAGATGGACGTAGGCACCTGGTAAACCGCAAGAATTGACCGGCTACCATAAATGTACATCGTGCATCGGAGACTTGGGGAAGGAGAACGCAATGTACTTACTGATCATGAACAGCGGCATCCATAGTATGCGCCAGGGCGCTAAACAATGGGATGATTAGAATGCGAAATTTCTATAATCAATATCATCGCGAGAAGGGTATTTAGTATATTGACAATGCGCTTGCTTTTCTCTGCTTGCACCTAGGAACCATGCTTGTCTTAGCTCGGGACCAGCCAGCTCTCATCATCGAAGCCCGATCACGCTCTGTACACCATCAAAGTCAGTGGTCATTGCCGGAAAAGGAGGAACAAGTGCTGATGAACGTAAGCCTAAACTTACCATCTCCAAAGTCCAAACCCTCCGTATCCAAACCTTCAGCTTGCCCTCTACCCCTTCCACATTCTCAAGCTCAACACCCTCCCACCAGCATCTCCTGGCCGGTTTCCTCCAGAAGAGCAGTAGTTTTTGCGCCATTCCGACAGCGTTGCTGTTCGCGAGGTCGTTACCTTTAATGTCCGTCCTTAGCCGAGCTAGTGCCAGACTGCAAATAACAGCTTTGTTAGGCTCTGGGGCTCTATGTCCCCAGCGATCGTCATTGTGAAAACCTCTTTGAAGTCATTAGCACCCGAGCAACGAAAACGGCAAAACATCCCCTCTCACGTACCCAGCCGTAAGCATCTCAATCAGATGCTGTTCCGTAGTCCCAGCCTCTTCGCTTCTCCTTAATCCAGAGAAGATCCCGTTCTGCTCCAATAATGCTCTGCCCGCCGCTCTTTTGACCTCGATCATCTCTGGCTGATCAATTTCGGGCTTGGGAGGTATGGCATAGAAATCAAGGTCCTCTCGTAGCACGATGATGCCGGCTCGATCTTGGAGCATGTCTCGAGCAGAGTTTTGTATTGGGTCTTGTGATGCGCTTGGGGTGTCTGTAGGTGAAGCGCTGGGTGATGGGGAGGAGGGGATGGTTTGGGCGACGTGACGGAAGAATTCGAGCATATATTGTAGGGAGGCGGGATCGTACTGCAGTGAATGAGATTAACGCCAAACAGTGAACATGTGTTCGTGGAGATCATACGTCTACTGGGTATACGTCTCCCTCGTGGAACGAGTTCATGTGCCCGTCCGGCAGCAGACCGTTGGGGAAGAGCGATAACAGGACGAATTCGGGAAGGGTAAGCAGTTCATCGCGTGAGAGAGTAAACTTTGTACCTCTGTGTGCCAAGTCAGCGCTAATCCGCTGTTACCTTATGAATTTTCTTACCGGAGGTCAAGTGTGATGTGCTCGTCAGCGCCTACGTCTGCAAAGCGAAGGTCAACGGAGGGATCAATTACATCCTCTTTGCGGATTACAAACCTGCCAAGCTTGTCCCAGGTCCGGGTGCGGTACCGCCTTGCGGTACCTGTGTGATGATGCTCGCGGCCCCACCTGTAGCAGCCATCACGTAGGTGAAGGAGTCAAGCGGACTGGACCCCTCGGTGTATGGCGGCGGTGGCTCTCCGTCTTCGACGCCCTTACTTGACGACTCTCCTTTGCAATCGCGAGGAAGAGCAGCTTTTGTCTCTGCCTCGACGTTCCTTCTCGAGGCGGAGGTAGCTCCTATCAGAGGCGCTGAAGGGAAGGCAGGAGGTGGGGAAGAGTCGGGCTCGGTGACTGTGACTTCGATGCAATCTGCGTTGTTTGTGGAGGGAAAGTATAGAGAAGAGAAGGCTGGCGGAGGAGGAGAATTGGGAGTCGACGAAGCTTGCGGTGCTTCAGGCTCGGTGTATGGAGGCTCGTCGTCCACGGGGAGGATTGTGGCGCGAAAAGAGATCTTATCGGACACGGACGAGCCGTCACTGGAATCCCGTGTGGTCGACAACGTGATGGCGGTATTTGGGCTTTCTCTATTCAATCATTTGGCACGCGGCAGTCGCGATCTTCCGAATGTAGAAGTGGCAAGCCAGGTCGGATCGATCTCTGTGGAATTCGTCCTTATCAACTTAATGTTATATTAATTAGTGGCCGAGGTTCAGACAATCTGGTCTGGATACTCGAGGTAGATCAATGACGAATACTAGGATTAGGAGGGTTGACATCGCGGTTGAAGAGGCTCAACTTTGGTAGAACAGGAGATCCGCCCACTGACAGTTGACGCTAGAGTCCGTCTTCTGGCCGCTCGGTCGCTCCTGGCCTAACCCCTGTACGCCTTGGCAATTCTTCATTGCTAGCTTCACACCGAAGAACAAGACCCAGCCTCTTAAGCAGACTCAAGCTCTTAAGCATGCAGGCAACCATTTGCCTCGGATCGCGTTACCTGAACCTCACCTGACTGGCCCGTAGCGCCACAACTCTCTATCAACCTATGCCGTGCCCCACTTGGCACTCTCAAAAAGAAAGCGTTGAAAGTCGATAGCTAGAGGGAAATAGAGCCGAAGCACTCGACTTGCAGGCCAGGGAGCCAAAGGGAGGCATTGCAGAAGGAGCCAAGTTGAATGTTGACGTGATTGACCCCTGACCCATGAAAGGTGCACTAGCCAGCCCACAGGATAGCTCTAATTACATCGCTGTGTGTTTTTTTGGCTAGGGACTGCTTGTATCAAAGACCAGCATGCGTACATACTTCAAAATTGCTGTGCGTACTAGAGGTGAGTGACGAGACGCTAGATGGCTATCATGAGCTGCTTCGGGTGGGGTGTACGAGCATTTATTCTGGACACATGATGGGCAGCCATAGCATTTTTCTTTAAGATACTGTATTGTCGGAGGAAGAAAGGCTTCCTCGGTAATGTTAATCAGACCGCCTAACAAACTTCGTGTATTCCAGACGGTCAGGGAAGGGAGTAGGGTGCTCTATCAGTTGTACCGAAACCCCCTCGCCCTTCGAGGATATGGGCAGGTCATCTTCCATTTTGAATCGCGTCTCAACGTCGCTCTCTTACTCTCCTTTATATAGCGGTACACTGCCTCCAAGCAGCCATGGCTGTCTTCACACATTCTTGCATCTCCCCTCTTTGTTGCAATTTTGCTTTCCCCAGCTTCGCATTCGCACAAACCGTCCCCACAATTTCCACGTCCTTTGGACTGCTTCGCGGGTTCCTTCCTCGACGAAATGTCGCCGCCGCCTATCTCGGCATCCCGTTCGCCAGCCCTCCAACCGGCCCTCTACGCCTTTCGCCGCCGCAGCCGTACAGACCGGCAATCATGCCAGGACCGCATACGGGGTGGACCCAAATCAGAGACTGATAGACGCTGGGTATACATGTGCAACGCAATTGTGAGCTTTGTAAAAGATCCCTACGGCGGTCTCGCGTCCCTGGGGTGGAAGCAATATAGCGAGACCGGTGAGTGAGCCCAGTCTTCGTGGGCCATTGCGACTATCAGGCTAACAACGTGGCAGCGCCAACAATCACAAAGCTATCTAGCAAAGGTCAGCGGCGGTGGGATTCGTGAGCCCAAGTGTGTACGATGCACCTTGTCAAGCGTTGTTTGGACGTCGGACCAGCGACAGAGCCAGCAGAATGTTTGCATATTCTAAGCTTGCCATAGGCACAAGAAGGCAGCTCTAGTCTCAATTCATGAATCGAGGCATTGGCCTACAATATCACTCCACCTCAGCCCAACCAACATACATGCCGCTCGGCACAGCGGAATTGTGAAGTAAAACAGGTCATGTAAACGACATAGGACTACCCAGAAGGGGAAATCCTGCTAGAAGGGGAAGTCCTGTTTCATCTGAGAGCAGGAAGCCAGGTACATCCCGGTCCAGACGCCCAACAATACCTTGCTACTTCACTGCCGCAGATCTCGAGCGGACGATTTGCGAAATCGAGTAGTCCACACACGGGCAGCGAGCACTGCGCCAGATGCATAATTTCTGGGCTGCCAGGAACGAACCTAGATCGTGGATTCTCGAGTCTGATGTTGCGTATAGACATGAGCTTACAAGATTCAAAGCTCTGTCAGACTTTTGGATCGGAGGGGAGCCGGGGGGGGATACATCGCTGAGAAACTCTGTCTCCCGTGCAACGTGTCCCTCTCAAAAGCGCCCGTCCTAGCGCCCTCGACGATACGGATTCGCCGACAAGATCACGGGATAGGCGTCGAGCAAGCGCTGCTGTAACATCTGGCAGTAATAAGGTATTACCTAGACCCAGCTTGGGATGGAACAAGGTAAGTACTTTACGCAGACCAGCAAAGCCCTAAACTAGCTCTCGCTTAACAGGTCACGTGATATGGACCGTGTTTCCAAGGGCCAGCTCAACACATCCGCGCCCCAACAACACTGCCTGCATGAGCTCAGATGATTGCCAGATCCACAAACGTAAATAATGCCATAGACAATAGTATAGCATAAACAGAAATACATCTTATAAATCAGCCAGTAAACAACCCCCTTCAAAAAACAAAAACATATTACGCCACCAACCCGGCTCGAACCCCCGACCTACAAAAAGCTCACGTCCCAGAGGGCCGTTACCAAACCCTTTCCGCCGGCCGGTCGGTAGGATTTTTGGGATGGTGGGTCTTGGAAGGGCCCCACACAGGGCGTCCCCTATGTGGGGCCCTTCCAATCCTGCACCATTGAACCGCAATACGATTTTGGAAGGAAGAATTGAAATTATATCCTTTGAAAATGTAGGTTTAGGGTCCGCTGAAGAAGATTGAGGGTCGGATCTCCTGGATACTCAGGCCACCCCCCTTTTTGCTACCTTGGGCCCCGAGGCTATTCAGGACACCATTTCGGCAAAGCATCGTTGTCTCCATTAATGAAGTGCGTTGTACCGCCCACTAAGGCTTAAACAGAGGGATAGAGCTTGCTTACGGTAAAGTCTGAGCAAGCCACCCCTGGACATTATTCCGCTTATCTTAAGCCCACATGTACCTCTCTGTCCAAGACAGCTGCCATGGAATGATACGAACACCTAACGTTACATACCCAGAGCTTGCGTTCATGCTCGGGAATGCTGGCTTGAGACTGATCTCGAAAAGGTGCTCGTCGTCGGCAAAAGTGCCAATTATCCACCTCTCTCTTTTCGCAATTCCAAGGACATGGCACTCGGACATCACTGCTGCCATTCTTATGGTCATGAGCTCCAGAGCAACAATGATGCCGCCGGCCGGCTTGAATAGCTCCCACTGCAAATCATATGGGACGACGCCTAAGAGTTTGCTCATACGAGATCGCTGACGGAATTCTAGCAACATTGACAGCCTTATACGAAGCTCTACTCAATGATGCGGAGCCTTCGATGAGGTTTTTGGTAATTAATGTATCGTTCTTTGTGAAGATGCGCTTCCAAATTTAATGAGAAAAGAATTGTACTTGCTCAGCCAAAGTCACCATAAATTTCTCGTCTAGCGAAGAGCCCCATCTCCAATCCAGCCTTATGTGTAATTGATGTTTATACTGGCTGAGCATGCGGAACACAGTCGTCGACTGGTCTGGGTGCACGATCTAAGTAAGTCATTGCGCATATTCTAACACGCCTTCTGGACTGAGATCTTCCCCCTTTTGGCCATTGACTGGCCTTTGAAAGTCCAAGAAAGGAGTCCCTTGAAGAGAACGCTTTCAGACTCCAGCTTGCAATATGCAGCATTCCTTTTCCAGGAATCCTGGGAAGTATGCACGTGCCGATAAGCGTGCTGAGAAGATGGGACTTTATGGGCCACGACCAAAGGCTCCACCCGTCTTTTCTGCACTCTGGTACTCTCTGCTTTTTGATCTCGGGCTTTCACAAAAAAGAGGATGACAATGACCTGTACATGATTGTTTCTGCCCATGATCATGCAAGTGCAGGAGAATCGGGATAATCCCAGAAGGCGAGTTGATCTTGTAGAGATCTCATGAGGCGACCACCAGCTTGAAAGAAGAGACAACAGCTCAGGGACCAACGCTTACTGAGATTCCGAGCTCAACACCGTCTCAGCTGACATTTGAAAAGCGATTCAGCCTTTAATTGAACCTTGGCGTGCCCACTTCAAAATGTCAATACTAGGCAATGCTTAATATTTTTCCACGGCTGCTGGTTTCACTTGCACAGTATCCTAGTCCATCTTCATCATAAACATGTACGACAATCCGAACGTAACAGCGAGATCTTAGTGCCTTCTGTGGAGGGCTTGTGATTCCGAGTTCTAGAACTGGGATTGAAGTCGGTCCTTATTGGAGTTATCTTCCGTGAGTTCAGTCTCCGCGAGTTATATTTCCGCGAACTTCCGATCACCCTCAGGGTAGAATTGACCACCCGGATGCAAAGGTTGTGGTGTCTATGGAAGAGTCAGCCGTCGGCAGAAAATTAAATCTTAAAGGACAGGGAGACTGCGTAACACCCACCGCTCAAGGGCGCGATTGTATTATGAATGGAAATGCGAGAGACTGACATCGACCAATTTATCCCCTTCAACTTGCACCTCACGATCTCGTAGCTGCCGCATCAGTGATAAAAAGCTGCTCTGCTGGAACTTTTGGCTCTGATCATGCCTCACGTTGTCGAGTAATTGACCAGCAGTTCTTGCAAGCTCGTCTGCACCATCGTTATCGATGTTATTTTCATCGCGTTTCACACTCTCTTCAAGTATCCTATCCGACCCGATCCGTTCTTGGTATGGATCCATCTCCTGCAAATCCTTGCCCACATCAAGTATTGAAGATGGCGCCTCCGTGACTTCCCTGTATTCCATTGAGGCAGCCTCAAAAGCTCTCTCCATTTCTTCCTGATCCAACAAGTCTTCAACCATTTGCATTTCTGGCTGCTTCTGTTGCGCTCTTGTGGAGGGCATGTGCGCCTGGCCTGGGGTATTGTAGCTGGTCGGCCACACATTCCGGTGATTGGAATTGAAGCCCAGTTGCTGTTGTGGGCGATTTACTGCAGATGGGCTACCTTGACGCATGAAATCCTGATGCCATCCTCCAGATGCTGTATGCTGTATGGGTGCTTCCCTCCGAAATTGAGATTGAGGGACAGGCGAGACTTGGAAGTCACTGAGATGCAAGCTCTGGAAATCTGCCGCCCAACTTGGGGGTTCGTTTTCCGCACTCATTCGAACATGCTGTTCTTGGAATGGTACCGGAGAAAAGGGCTGATCGAGCAACCCGCCACCAAGGCGACCGGCCTGGAAAGCTTCAAATTCTGCATCAAGAATGCCTGCATTTGGGCCAGGCGATGTTCTGAAACCCTGTCCGCATTCGGTCAGCATATACACAAAAATTCTGCTCAGCTGATTTACTTGTTCAAATTGCGGCCGTGAGGCAAGCCGATCTTGCTGCAGTGTCCTATCGACTGTGGTGTGCTTCTGAAAGTTTTGCAGGGCATTTGAAGGCCCGCAGAGAGCGTCTGACATAGCTAGAAGATCTAGAATGGGACGTTTAAGGTTCTGGTGTAGTGGATGAGCCAGCAGAGAGGTACAAGGACGTTGAGGTACTCCGTAAAGTACGAAAAACATTTGCTGCCACTGAGCCTCGGCTCAAATTTCGCGCTAGCTCAGCCCTGTCAGCCCTATGACATGCGTTCCTGCATCAAGCTGCGATTCGCTGTCCTCAAGCCCCCGTACGGAGTACATTCAGCAATTCACTTCAGCAAAGCTCGAAAAATGGTTAGTTTGCATGATCCATCCTTCTAAATATAGGCTAAAATCTATAGGCTCAAGTCATCAGTAATTCCGGTCACGATGACATGATTGTACGTCAATAACCTAGACCTTCAGTGCGCAGGCCGAGCTCCCAGAAGCTCACACTATATTTTCTAGCATGACGCAGTGCTAGACTATTACGGCAGACGATTAGCGACATGCTCATCCGACAAGACCATCAAAATTTTCGAGGTCGAGGGCGAGAACCACAAATTGACTGAAACATTACGAGGGTACTTCATTGCTTCGTCGCCAACGAGAAACCTAGACTAAATGCATCCCCAGGCATGAAGGCGCTGTCTGGTGTGTCTCGTGGGTCCGTTTTCGACGTCTTCCACCTGCCGCTACGGGAGGTCAACTCACAAACCAAAAGTCATGTCACTGACAGCTTTGGAATCCTCAGGCCCACCCGAAATACGGCACCATCCTCGCCTCATCATCCTATGACTCCCGTATCCTCATCTGGCGCGAGGCCAACTCGCAATGGTCCCTAATATCCACCTTCACCCAGCACACCGCCTCCGTAAACCTCATCGCCTGGTCCCCCCACGAACTCGGCTGCCTCCTCGCCTGTGCCTCCTCCGACGGGCAGGTCTCCGTCCTCGAGTTCCGAGAAGGCAACTGGAGCTCCAAGATCTTCCACGCACACGGCATGGGCGTCAACGCCGTGAGCTGGGCACCTGCAATCACGCCCGGATCGCTAGTAAGGAGAGATGCCGGCGGCGAGGGGGCGATACAGCGGCGGTTCGTGACGGGAGGAAGTGATTGTGTGCTGAAGATCTGGGGGTTCGATCCAAGAACCGGGGAGTATCCTTGCACGCATACGTTGACGGGTCACACGGATTGGGTGCGGGATGTGGCGTGGGCGCCTACTGTGCTTTCGAAGTCGTATATTGCGTCGGCGTCGCAGGATAAGACGGTGAGGATATGGACGAATGACTCGAGGGGCGAGGGGGAGTGGAAGTGTACGGTGTTGCCGGAATTCGAGGCTGTGGTGTGGAGGGTCAGTTGGAGCTTGAGTGGGAATGTTTTGGCGGTTAGCGGAGGGGACAACAAAGTCAGTCTATGGAAGGAAAACTTGAGAGGGGAATGGGACTGTGTGAAGTGGATTGAGGAATAATTCAGTAAGTCACGAAGACGAAAATGCAAAAGATATCCCCCCGAGTTTCAAGTTCGGCACCCAACAAAAATGTGAGAAATTGAGAGATTCCTCGATACTAAGTTGACGTACCTTGGTAAGGGCTCTAGGCTGGGACATCTACTATTTCAGCTGACCCGCTTTCCAATCAAAAGCTGATGCGACAGAAGACAATATAATGGCTACCAATACAGCATAAATGCTGTTGGGGTATTTTATGAACTTCCAAGAGCCCGCCTACCGGGCAGGAAGTCAATCATCTTCGCTGTCGCTCCCAAAAATAGCCCTAAAGATCTCTTCACCAGGCCTCTCTTTCTCTAGCGCATCGTTGCGCTCTGGATCTACCACGATTTCTTCCCTCTTCATAACCCCGTCCCCACCTCCCTCCAATCCCGGCGTACCTTCTTCTCCACCACCAGTGCCCATCACAGACCTCATCCCCATTCTGCCAACATTGCTCTCCCTCATCAGCTCGTCCATCTCCCTCTTTCCCACCAGCTCCAGATTCCTCTGCGGCAATGCAGCCTTTGCCTCCCCTTCGGTTCCAGGCGGAGCACCTGCTGATACTACGTGCGTGGGCGGCTTGACGTTGAACCTCTTGCATAGTAGACGCGTAGGATACCACTCTTGCGTAGACCTTGTCAAAGGCCCGAACATACCTAAACCAGCGGCCTCCTTTGCAGGGTCCTTTTTCTTCTCTGCTGGTCTGCTGATTACGCTTTCTGATGCCTCAGCACCCTTTGCGGGATCAGACCGATGATCCGGTCTGTCGCTTCCTAGTTTGGGTGCCGAGCTAGCAGACGTGAATCGGTTTGCCATCATCCCTGTCATGGGTCTGAAGATTTGCGCGGCATGGGTAAACTCCTTCATCTCATTCACCCAGTCATCCGTACCATGTCCTGGTGCTCTCTGTGGAATGGCGGACTCGGGACCCCGTAGACCGGCACGGATCTCGAGGAAGTTGCGGTAGCGAGAGCGTTTGGCGGCGTCTTCTGCGTAGGGCATCCACCCTGCGGTGCCCCTTCCTAAGGCTGTCAATGCAGTTTGGGAGTCCAATTGTGGAACGAGAGATTGTAGCGATTTAGCGGAAGGGCTGCCGTTAGAGAGAAGCGATGCTTCGTTGAGGGCGGGAGGCAGATTCGAGTTGCTGGTTGCGGAAGCGATGCGAGAGCGGGCATTTTTTGAGAGATAGTCAAAGACTGATTTGCCAGGAAGAGCAGCTTCGCCGAGGAGGGCAGCTCGGGATTTTGGAGAAAAATGCGAGGCTTTGGCTACGTCTGCGGCGGAGAGGTAGGGTTGTGTGGAGCCACTGGAGTTCGATGTAGCTTTAGCTGATTTCCAATCCGGCGGTATGATTGGTGGCGGGTATTTGTTATCTGAAGATATTATTGAAGCTAGAGGATCGGGATCACTAGAGAGTACAAAGCCGTCGAGGGGTAATCGACCATCGTGACAACGGCGGAACTTAGTCGCTACCTTGGTAGATGCAGTCTTTTTGGAGATGAAGACAGGTTTGGAGCCGAGAAGAGGATTAGCTGCTGTTCGACTGCTTGAGAGAGGCCTTTTCTTCTTTTCGCCGCCGATTGTGCGATTGTAGGATATCTGGGGGCGCATGTTATAAGCATCCTCGTCGTCGGAGCCGTTGTCGTTCAGTATGCCAACACCAAAGCCGCCACGAGCGGGTGGCTTCTTCTCCTTCGATTTGATGTTTTCCGATATAGTACCTATTCCATTATCTTCGTCATCTCCTTCCGTAATGGTCAGCCTTGAAGAATTCCTTGGCTGCTGCGAAATCATCACGTCTCCAAGCCGGTCTTCACCTTCGAACCCTAGACCTTTTCGATCGTTCTTCTTGACGAAGGCTATCATCTCCGAGTTTTCAGGAGCGAAAGCATGACTTTCTTGAGCCTCGCCATCGCCCGGGTTACCTTCTTCGTCGAGCCGAGCTTTCCGCCGCACTTTAGGCCCAATGCCCTGTCCGTCACGCCAACCCATCTTCCTCAGCAATTTGACCCCCATTGTCTCACAACTGGTCTTCAATATGTCCAAGACTGGGCCATTGCGCGCTGCTTCTTCTGTCGTAAACCTCAGTCCCGCGAAAGAATCCGTGGTCTGGACTTTACGGGTTTCCTCCGCATCGGCGATATCCTCTTCGTCCATGAAATCTTCAGGTCTTTGTTGCTTTGGCGCGGCATCTTTGCGTCGATTTGATCGAGAAGAGACAAAGTTCGACGGTGCCCAACCCTCCTTCGAACCGACCGTATTGAAATATCTATAGAGCTAATGTCAGATTGTCAATCTTGACCCTGGACGTAAGGAGCTCACCCTGCGCTGAAGCCTCCGGTGAAAGCCCCATGAAGGCGCTTTCTCCCCTGCTCATCAGTGACCTCCTGCTTCCATACCGGGACGTAAGAGCCATCATCGCGAACATCGGGGTCTAGTGGTGGTAGTGGTGTGCCATATATAGCGAATGGCGATTGTTGAGCTTGGAGGTCTGCTTCGAATGTTGCACGCGATCGTTTGTAGGCCATGGTGATCCGGGTTTGACATGACCCAGATCTGTCACCTTCCTCTTGCTACGAGTATATCTGATAACTTCTCCTCATCAACTTTGATTGGTTAGCAGAAGCATTGACAGCTTGAACTGAAAGGCACTACCCAGAAGTACGTTCTATCTTGGCATTTGATGATTAGTAAGCTGAACCCTGTCCCTTTCTGGAACGGTCTAATCCGCTTGCGAGTGTCGTTACTTTACGTGCCAAGCACTTAATGCCAAGGCCATAACGTTTTAGCGTTGTTTGATTCGATCGCGGATGCCAATCATGTAAGCTTTAGTCAATATTGATTTGCGTGATGAACTACACTTTGATGACTTGAGAAATTGGGCGATGTTAGGCGGAAATACACCGAGCCGCTTGTTATTGCAAATCATATCGCTGAATTGACTTGCTTGGAGTATGCCCAGCCAGGGTCAATGTTCCTCCAGCAGCCAATGGAAGCATATGGTTATGGCGCTACAGGGAAGAAGATGGTGTATGTGAGCACACAACTGTGGAGGACGGGCAGCCTGCCGATCACTCACTTCCATCTCGTGTCAATCGTGTGGTTTCGATCCGACACATGCCAGTAGCGCCGCTGATGTGGTCAATCGCAGGTCCACAAAGTCTCACCCGAAAGCTTGGGCTCTCCACTCCCCGGTCCTGGCCTTGCAAGGCCTTTTGTTGTCCTCCTCCGTACGGAGATACTGAATGCTAACTGTGACAGGCTTGCGCGATGAGATTCTTGGAGGAGATGATCTCGAAGATGCAATCATGCAAGCCACGTTGGATTGTGCGCTGCGCCCTCATTCCATTGATCGTTGCTCCATACCACTTGCCCCTGGACGTCCCGTTGCTTCCGCAGATGCCGACTTAAGCCGGTGGTGCCGGCGGCTGCACGGCACCTTGCCTTGATCGAGCAGAAAGGCCGAGCACAGGGCTGCGGATATTTGTGCCAAGTCCGTACTACTAGTCCCTTTCACTCAAATCTCCCCCAGAGTACCAGGCTTAACCCATGGTGGAAAGACCGATTGCTGGTGAATACCAGGAGAGTCAGCTTCTCTGCACCTCACGCCTTGGCTCTTGGCATATGGCACGCTCCAATGGCTGCAGAATAGCATGCCGATTTATCCTTTACAGCACAACAGCACCAATGCAGAGGCTCAGAATGGTATTGATCTACTTCTATCCCTCGACAGGCACATTTGTCTTCGTGGGAGTATGGCTGAGCATAGATTCTTGCCTCAGACATGAATAGACCTCTTGCCATTCGCCACTGTGGCCAGCCTACCTCTGGCAAAGGGCCTTCAAGTGGCTACTGCAATCTAACTTCAGTCTACATGGTACCTAGGCACGATGCAGCCCGACCGACCGCATGCATCTTTACGCCCGATCCCTGGTCTCGGCTGTAGAAGTACGTCCTGGCATCGTCTCGTTATATGTTCGGATGATCTTAGCTTTTCAGCTCTGGCGGACCCGCCGAAAGAGAAACGTCGACGTAGAAGTATGATTTGCACTTCATTGTTCGACCCCAGCTGAGACTACCGTATAATGAGTAGTTCCCCCTGAAGAACGCTGTAAAGATAGCCCTGCCAGCTGTCTGCCTGCTGAACGAATTCTCTCTCGTCTGCTACGGAAGCATTCACCGGGGTATGACCGCTTGCTGCTTCACAAGAGTACGCTTGTCGGCCAGTCGGAACAGCAACGGCTAAACTTTGATTAATCATACCCCGGTGTTGAATTCCGTAGCAGGCCAAGGGGTATATAACCTGACCCAGCTCCCTCCCTTTCCATTTCTTTGCATCTTCCGACACACACTCAACCCTTCCAATTCCCTACAGACTACCACATAAGATATTCCCACCCAACTCTGACCGTCAAAACCAATCAGCCTTCACAATGCATTTTTCGAAAGCAATTCTTCCCATTTTCGTGGCTCTGGCCGTTGCCACGGACCCCAACAACAACAGTGGTAGCTCTTCCACGGCTCTGACTGAATTTATGATTCAGTTGCAGTACATCCCAGACGTTCGACACGATTTGCTGATATCTCTCTCTCAGCGAGCACTATTGCCGTAGGCCAGGCGACCACCACGAGCAACGGTGACCATAACGGTGACGGCAACAACAAATCGTCTAGTACCGTGGCGGTTTCGGCCAGTAAGTTCATGGGCGATCACAGCTTTACTCGAATATCCACAGGAAAATCTACTAATATTTCACTCTCAGCTAGCACGGTTGCCGCAGGCCAGGCGACTACCACTAGCAACGGCGACCATAACGGTGACGGCAACAACAAATCGTCTAGCACCGTGGCGGTTTCATCCAGTAAGTCCACGGGCAGTCACAGCCTCACTACAGTGTCGATGAGAATTTTGCTCATGAACAAACAGCCGGCACGGGCACTTCGGGCACCCAGGCCACTACTTCGGCCACTACTGCTACTTCGTCCATCGTGCCATCCACCGGCGCTGCTCAAGCTCTGGCCCCCGGCCAGTACGTCCCTGGTGCACTCGTTGCGGTCTTCCTGGGCGCTGCGGCGGTGGTCTAAGCTTCCCCCTGTTTCCACCCTTCGCAGGAGTATTGCCAAGGGCCCTGCGATGAGTAGGCCATATGCTATCGGTGATTCGTTTTTTGATGGATTCCTGGAGCTTCGGACTTTGAAGCGAGCGGAGGTGTGTGGAGGATCGGTGATGGATTGCATGTATACATGATACAAGTAATGAGAGAATTTTGGAATTTGACGATGATTGTCTGGAAAGCCTTGTGCGGAGCACGTGACATTGATTCTCGCTGGCTGAACGATAAAGGCAAGGAGATGAGTGGGCTTACTGTATTCGCCAATCGCCGCTCTTGATGCATCGGGGGACATGGATTGATAGTACAGGGGCCGCTTAGTCCTAGTTCTACCCCTACCAGTAACTCTGGCCTGGATCTAATGGTCCTGCGCTTGGTTCCGATAGCACGTGGGATACTTGATGTACAAATACTTCTGGATTGAATGTCCCGCAACATCCTCTGATCCGCGTTGATGGAGAACAAAACAACGTGGGACCAGCCAAGCTCATGGCCTTCCACCTTTCCCACCATCGGCGCCTTCATAGCAAAGCAGGTTGGCGCTGGCCAGCATCAACGATAAGAACTCTCATCTCTTCTTTTACCGTCATGTCTGATCTGTCATTTCCAGCTCCACTCCAGTCATCGACACGCTAATACGTATGGGAGCTTTGAAGATTCCATCGCAGCAATTTGTGTGGAGCAATATAGCTTGTGCGGCTCCGCCAAGGCCAGTCGTGTTCCGTTTTCCTTACCCTTGGTCTCTTGTTCAGGATGTACGAGAAAATGTCGCTGTTCTAGTGTGGAAGGGCAGCGTACATACCCTGCATCAGCAGATCGAGAGAGATTTTCAAAGTGGTTAACAGTGCAGCCCTGTTGATCTACCTCAATATTCAGAATGTGGTTCCCCCCCGCAACTTTTGAAAATCAGTTTTTTTTTTTCGACGCCAGATTGCAAACATCACCCATGCCTCAACATCAACACATCTAAATTGCTACAAATTCTAGTAAAGTATTGATAATAGTTGATACATTGATCTTGATTCAATCTGAGCATTGCAGTCACGATCGTGTGTATCTATTGCTGTCGAGAGACTTTGATCGAACGTATTTGATAAGGCTTGATAGGGGCTTGATAGGAGCTTGGTGAGGGCTTGAGGAGTGCTCAAAATGTGCCGAGGTAAAGCTTTGACAAACGCAATTACACACATAACTTTTGTCTCAAGTTGAATTATAAGATAAGAGTGCTGTTAAAGTGTTTCTAGATATAGTGTTTCTACTTAGGATCAATTTTATGTAGAAAAATAGAGTTGGTATTGAGGAATGGGTGATATTTGCAATTCGGCGTCGAAAAAAAAAAACAGATTTTCAAAAGTTGCGGGGGGGAACCACATTCTGAATATTGAGGTAACCCGTGATTGCGCCCTGAGCTATTGATAGTGCGACACCGGTTTCTTCGCTCCAAATCTTGCTGAGACAGCTCTTCGATTTGTTGTCTCTCGGGTTTACTTTTTCGTAGGGAACCGTTTTCGGACGTAGTCTACCGAGATCGACTCGCCGGTTCCCTGGATCCTCTCGCCTTTATCGACAGCTCTCCAAGGCGAGAACAATCGGGCAGCATGAGTCCAGAGAATCTGTCGGAAACTAGCAGGCCAGTCCATCCGCGAGAAGCGACATATCGCCTCGTCGATCCGACCGTGAAGCTGCGCCTTTCTTTTCCAGAGCTCGAGACGACGACGCTCAATGCAGTCGGTATTCCGTGTCAAGTGTCCAGAAGAGAGACATTGCGAGAAAGTCCATCTGAGTAGCGATGAAATGCAGGGGGATCTACCTGTACAGAGGCTTGTCATGTCTCGCGGAACAGAGAATATAAACGTTCGATATCAACGGAGGAATTGTAGACGGAATACCAGAAGAGCAAAACAGAATTTACTGCCCGCATCAACAAGAATTCCAGCCCGGCTGATTACCACGAGATCTTGTTCCTTGCCCAAAGCCGATCATAGAATCGATATCGCTTGTGCCTCATTCTAGAACGATAGTTGCCCCATCTCAATCTCCTGCGAAGTGCTCAGACGTATCGATGATCTCCACCATTTCTCGACTTGGGGAGAGCTTTCTGAGTAAGCTCGTCGTTACGTTGGTGGTTCTTTGGCTGCAATCCTTTGTGTAAAATTGATCAAGAATTTCTGATAGTGGACAGGGTCCGATAAAAGTAGACTAAGAGCGACTAGCTGAGGGAAAGAAGATGGGTAAAGGTGGAGAGATTGATCTCTCCTCTCGTAACCGGCAATCATACAATTCTGGCTCTCTTACTTGGACAGCACCGGACTGTAATCGGACGCAACGGATCCGAGAGACCGATCATAGCTCCCGATGGAACAGTTGCCCCAGCGGAAGCGAATACGGACATGCTCTGACACGGCTCTGATCTCGACGCAGAAAACTATCAAAATCGTCGCCCATGGCTAGATCATAACTTGCAATTCCGGAATTTGAACCATAAACAGAAGAAGAAAGAGCAACCGGTAGCCCTGCTATACTAGATACACCCACTGATATATTGCGCCTTCCCCAGCGGTTGCTGCAATACTTTTTGCTAGCGTACAAGGAAGACATCGTATATGATTTCTTTGGACGCGGAACTGGATTTAATCAATTGTAGAGTAGATCAGAGAAGTTGTCCAGGCTTGCTGTAGCGATCCACTATCGTAATAGCAGCTCAAGTCTCGATACTCGATTTGTGCATAGCAATCGCGTAATTGGCAAAGTGATCTGCGTCGGGAATAATCGTTAGACAATTCAACAGAGAATACGGAAAGCACCAGTTTGATACTGAATCAACTTGATGATAGTGTCTCCGCAGACCGTTATAGGGTGCAAATTTATTTGTTGCCCGCTAGGTAATGCCGTGAAAGAAGACACACTTTAAAGATCCAGGGTCTCTTCCTTCTTGTGGTCTTGGGATGCGTGATCGACTTCTTGACGGACTGGATATCTGTAAGCCCACTTGGTTTGGCAGGTTCGGCGTCGACTTCAATGGTGCTGCTGCTGTTTGAAGCTTCGCCAATTAAGGCGATTAGAGATGAGACACAAGTTTAGGCACGACGCTGTGATATGGATGATAATAAAGTTGATGCAATGCTTTATAAATGCTTTCGTGTGCATTCAGCCTGCGGACGCAAGAATGTGTCTCACGGTACTAGACGAGGTAGCCCTTTGAATTTAGAACTGGCCAGGACTTGAGGATTCTCTGATGATCCTTGGTACACGAATTCGCAGTACCCTGTACAGTCAAAGATCGGTCTATGTCGAGCTCTCCATGACCCATCTACCAACACCATTTTCATATTTGCAATGCCGTTTCTTAAGCAGCAATAGCGGCATTCGCCAAATCTCGTTGCGCCTTCTCCGAACTCATGTTTCTCAGCTCAAGACTTCCATTCCAAAGATCCTATCGGAAGCGTCTGAATCAGTGTTAAACTTGTTGTTGCTTCCGTTCAATGAGACATCGTATGCGTCGAGGTACGCATCCTGGATGATTAAAGGCCCCATTTAATAAAGGATCAAGGTTGTAACTGGAAAGCGTAAAAGAAGGAAAACAATATCTCCAGCAGGCGAGCTGCGGTCGATAGAAGTTGCTGCCTTCTGGTTGCATGCTAGCCGCTTCCTGTAGAAATGGCAAAGTTACTCTAACAACGTTACAAAGGTTGCAAAATGCAAAGGCCTCTTCACACTGAAGGGTGGATATTATCCAAAATCTAAGTACTTTAGACAATACCATGGCAGCCAAAGCCCGTGTACATATCCATAATCGCCAGGCTAGCCGTATATGGCACGCTCTACCGCAACGCGACTTTATTATCCGCAGTAATGTAACGACTCCTTGCCCAATTTCAAACCAAGCATACCTACCTCGAGAACTCGACACAAACAGTCCGCCTGTGTGGGCTAATGCCGACACTGTGAACGCGCTGGAGCACGAATCCGCACGAATCAGTCCTTGGTGGTACGAAGTCTATGGGTTGGTTCTCCCTGTGTCCGTCAAGCAGCCTTACAAACCATTCGCTCCGGAAGGAAGCATCGATATAGCGGCTGTTTCTCAAGGGCGAAATTATTTTCACTCCCACCATCGATTTTGCCCAAGCTTACTATCTGCCACGATCCATTGCAGCTTGTCATCTGAGGGGTTCAATCTTCATGCCCGTGTGACCAGTTACAAGCAATCATGTCAGCAGCATCTACTACAACACCAACCATAGTGCGGAGCACGTCACGGCGGCAACCTTCCTACAACGCCCCTTCCACAGAACGTCCAACAAGAACTTCCTCGACTGCGACCAGGCCACCAACGACACCGGTCGCTCTCAATCGTACCAACTCACAGTCCCAGCCAAATACGCGACCTCTTTCTTCTTCCCAACAGGCATCACTCGCTGGTGTTGCGCGCAGGGATTACGAAATGACCAATGTGGCCCGGCCCACGTCGAGCCGTCGTAGCTCATCGCGCGATCGCTCGTATGCCGCTGCGCCGCCTAAGCGACCCGAATCTACCAGGGATACCCGAAGAACATCGGCGAGACCAGGTAGTCATTCTCGGAACGATTCACAAATGTCAGCAACAGGGAATGCTGTTCCTTCCGGGGCTTCTGGCGCTGTTCAAACCCCCAGTGGCACGAGAGGTCACACGGCGGATTCGGCTGTTCCAGGACCGACGACCAGAAAGCGTACGGAGATAGATGCACAAACAGGGAAATGGTCTTTGGGCAAGACGATTGGAGCAGGCAGCATGGGCAAGGTCAAATTAGCGAAGAATTTGGAAACAGGGGAGCAGGTATGTTGAAGCATGAGCTTTGACGAGTAGCGCAACACAATACTGATGATGCCACTTGATTAGGTTGCTGTCAAGATCGTACCTCGACAGTCTACAGACGAGCACCACAACAACCGAGAAAGAGAGCGTGCTGACCAATCAAAAGAAATCAGAACAGCGCGGGAAGCGGCGATAGTTACTCTACTCAATCATCCGTACATTTGTGCCATGCGCGATGTCGTTCGCACCAATTATCATTGGTATATGCTTTTCGAGTATGTTAATGGAGGACAGATGCTGGACTACATCATATCTCATGGCAGGCTAAAGGAAAAGCAAGCAAGGAAATTTGGACGCCAAATTGCTAGTGCTCTCGATTATTGTCACAGAAATAGCATCGTTCATCGTGATCTGAAGATCGAAAATATCTTGATCAGTAAGACAGGGGACATCAAGATCATCGACTTTGGATTGAGCAACCTCTTTTCGCCAAGGGCTTATCTGAAGACTTTCTGCGGAAGCCTGTACTTCGCTGCCCCGGAGCTTTTGCAAGCAAGACAGTACCTGGGTCCTGAAGTTGACATATGGAGCTTTGGGATTGTCTTGTACGTCTTGGTATGCGGAAAGGTACCTTTTGATGACCAAAGTATGCCTCAGCTGCACGCAAAGATCAAGAAGGGCGTCGTAGATTACCCTTCCTGGCTTTCCCCGGGTGAGCTGCCTCGACGTAATTCCCATGTGACGATAGCTAACACGGTCGGCAGAGTGCAAAAATTTGATATCGCGCATGCTGGTAACAGACCCAAAGTCACGAGCAAGCCTAGGCGAGATCATGAACCATCCGTGGATGACAAAAGGCTTCAATACCGTCCCTGAGAATTATCTGCCCCATCGGGAACCAGTCCAGCTGCCTCTCGACCCGGCCATTGTTGAGAAAATGACTGGTTTTGATTTCGGCTCTGCTGACTTCATAACCCGCGAGCTCACAAGGGTTATCAATTCCGACGATTATCAGGCTGCTGTGCGACTCAATGCACGAGAGCAGTCAGCGCAAGCTCAAGGAGGCGAGAAGAGGCGTGGAGTATTCGATTTCTATAAAAGACGAAGCTCAACAACAAGCCGGGATACCTTGCCTAACCCATCCGTTGAGGCCGTGCAACTGGGCTCTGACCCTGTCAATGCTTTCAGTCCTCTGATATCGATTTACTACCTAGTCAGAGAGAAGCAAGAAAGGGAGCGCGTAGAGGCAAATCCTGGAGCACTGAGCATGCCGATGTCTCCTGGAGAAAGACCGCTCAAGCTCCCTGACTTGCCAGCACCTGAGGCTGCGTACACTAATCCGGCTTCATATGAAATGCCTGGTGAAAAGGCAACTGGGGGTCGGTCAAGGCCTAGGTCCAGGACTCATGGCGAAGACGATATCCCAGAGCCAAGGAAGATCCCAATGAATGCAGTAGGTGGCCGAGCTGCGCCCGCGATCATGACACCACCAACGGAACAACAGCCAGCAAAGAAAGAAAACACAGCTGTCGGTCTCTTGCGAAGATTTAGCACACGGCGGAACAGAGAACCACCTCGGGAGAAGTCGGACGCAAATCCTCCATCAGTACAACTCCAACCCCCTTCAGATTCGAACACTCCACGAAAGAGCTTCAGTGTACGAAGGTCCCGACACAGAGAGAACACACCAGCGCCGTTACTACATCCTGGTGGTAGCACACCGCACCAGAATGAGCTGCTGACGCCTCCCATATTAACTGATTCAAAGTCCAAGAACAGCAACATCTTGGATCGCTCCACAAGCGTAAACTCGGCAGACGTGAAACGACGATACACTCAAAGAGGCGCTTCTGAAGGACATCCTATGAGTGCGACACCTGACCCACCGCCCACCAGCGGCTCCGACCGATCTAGCATGGATGGACAACGATCCAAGGTAAGTGAGCCGGCGCCTAGCGAGCACAAGGCCCCCGGTAGTAATCGCGCATCCACTTCGCGTACAAAGTCTTTGGGTCATGCGAGACGTGAGAGCATCCAAGCTCGTCGAGCGAGGCGTGAAGAAGTCCGGGAAGCTAATCTTCCCGAAGAGACTGGTCAGGAGCTTGCAGATGAGAAGCAGACAAGCAAATCCGGAAGCATGGAAAATATTAAACCAGTCTATCTCAAGGGCTTATTCAGTGTTTCCACCACATCAAACAAGCCATTGGCTGTGATCAGGGCCGACATCATCAGGGTTTTGAAGCAGCTTGGCGTCGATTACACCGAGATCAAAGGGGGCTTTAGCTGTCGGCACGCTCCCAGCATTGACTTGAACCGCGTCGTGGATCCTGGGGCGCCAAGCCCCGACCCGCAAGGTGTTATGGAATCAAACAACAAGCGTCGTATCAGTTTTGGCGGGTTTCGAGGTGGAGACCGAGATCAGAGCAGCCAGGAGAAGTCTCCCCAGATGAACCGGGGGACTTCACGAAGGCAGGCGCCCGATACAAGCTTCACCAACTCAGAGGAGTCTGCCGAAAGCGTGGGGCGGCAGGAAGGAGAAAGACCGGCTGGTGAGACCACGACACACGTACAAAGCGAGCTTGGCGGGAACATGGTGTTGCGGTTCGAAATCTTCATCGTCAAAGTTCCACTTTTCTCGCTGCATGGGATCCAGTTCAAAAAGGTCTCTGGTGGCACATGGCAGTACAAGAACATGGCGCAGAAGATATTAGATGCGCTACGATTATAGTAGCGCGTGTTCCAGGCCTGGTACAATGTATGTCGCTTGGCTTCGTTTTGGTTTTGCGTCGCTGGAATTTGATAGAGTAGGTAGAGCTGAGCGGGTGCTTGCATGGACCGTTACGAGTCTCCTTTGTCCACCGCCTGGGTATCCAAAGGGCTTATTACCATTGCTACATAGCTAAGACTATCATTATGGACTTGGGTACTGCATCCTTCCTCTGATGCTTGCAGAGGTTGACATCACGATCCGCCACACCTTAAGCCGGATCAGACTGGTGGAAAGGCTGTATATACAAACCTTTAGACCTCTCGTCTCAAGCTAGCTGATCTACCGCACTGCCCGTTTGATCTCTCGTCTCAAGCCAGCTGATCCACCCACTCCCCGTTACACGCGTCTTTTGCCATGCGTATAGCTTCTTCTAGGTACACTTTATGACCCTCTTTCCCACGGCGCCCCGTCCACAACACGTGTCTTGTATCATCAAAAGAGACTCCACCGTCACGAAGCGCGACTGTAAAGAGAATCACACGTACTTATTGTGACTCAACACCTCTGATATCTAGCCGACATATCTTGTAGGCTCAGCTTCCTTCCACTTCGGCACACAATCATTGCATACCTTTTCGCATCGCATCGTTTGTACAGCTGCTGCTCTATAACCGATTCCGTAAGTCAAGCAGCGCCCTCTGACTGTCTATCCACTCTCCTTGATAGCTCAGAGTCGAGCTAGAAGTCGATACTAATGATTTGAGAGAAAACTAGGTAGACTGTTTGACGGCAAGCAGCAGGCTGCTCAACATGTACGATCAAAATCAAGTTCTCACAGCAATGTACTCCAAACTAGATGTATATCAAGGTACGTTCTTGGTTGGTTTTTGAGAGCTTTCTCAGATCTAGCAATTTTCATGTGTGCCAGAAACGACGGGAGGCGCCCTGGCATAATTTCCCTACAAGTAGATTAGTGCAATCCCTGCATTAAGCATTTTCAGCACGGTCCAGCGCTTGGCACCTCAGTCACGCAGTCCCACTCCTTAAAAGTCAAGTCCTACTGTGAATTTACCTTGCCCTATTCACCTCTATACATTTGCTTTGCTCTTCCCCGGAGATTCCCTGTTGCTTCACGAATGACTTTGGGCTTTCTCATATTAAAGATTAAAGAGAACAGAGGAGAACATACTACACTCTCAATTCGCTCCCTGCAAGCTTATCCCCGCATACATCAAGCTTCAATTACCTGCATACCTCGAGAATGTCGATACTAAGCAGTCATTTTGCATCTCTTAACAGGTAGAGCTCAGAGCGACCACGAGATCAACGCACCAGCATCCATCAAGAGGTTTTCCTCGATCTGCTCAGAGATGCTGCCCTCTCAGCACGTCTTCTCACACCAGCATCAGTACCCACAGGCCGAACCCTCATGGCTCCATCAACCCCAAGGCCATCACCCACAGCAGCACCACCCTGGAGCCCATCAGCATGCTCAAGCTCAAGCCGCCGCTGCGGCTCAGCAGCAGCATTACAATCGAATGGCTGCAAACAACAACGGGCACAATGTGCATGCCGACCACAACCTGGGAGGGACGTCGACTGATAGCAATTGGAGTGAAGAGAATAGACGAGTTCTGGGATGGGTTGCAGAGCTTATGAATGGGAACTCAAGAGAAACTGCGCTCATGGAACTGAGCAAGAAGAGAGAACAGGTGCCAGAACTGGCATTGATTATATGGCATTCCTTTGGTAGGTGGAAGCAAAGGAACGCAGAGAAAGCTGTTGCTGATTGCTGTGCCTAGGCGTCATGACATCTCTACTACAGGAGATTATCTCCGTTTACCCTTTACTCAACCCTTCTCAACTTACCGCCGCTGCGTCTAATCGCGTCTGTAACGCTTTAGCTTTGTTGCAATGCGTGGCTTCCCACAACGAGACTCGAGCCTTGTTCCTGAATGGTAAGCTAAAATCCCCGATGAAGCCTGCATTGGACTGACTCATTTCTCAGCGCACATACCTCTTTTCCTCTACCCGTTTCTGAACACAACCTCCAAGTCAAGGCCATTCGAGTATCTGCGTCTCACATCCTTGGGTGTCATCGGTGCCTTGGTCAAGAACGACTCATCCGAGGTCATCAATTTTCTGTTGACCACCGAAATCATACCACTATGCCTGCGCATTATGGAGACGGGCTCTGAATTGAGCAAGACAGTGGCAATCTTCATCGTACAGAAGATTCTGCTTGACGACACAGGGCTGGGATACATTTGCCACACTTACGAGCGGTTCTATGCGGTCGGCACAGTTCTCAGTAACATGGTTACCCAACTGGTAGAGCAGCAAACTGTGAGATTGCTGAAACACGTGGTCCGTTGTTTTCTTCGGTCAGTGATCCACACGCAATTCCAATCTCTTTAGAACTGACGTAAGGAAGACTCAGCGACAACGCCCGGGCTCGAGAAGCTCTCCGCCAATGCTTACCTGAGCCCCTTCGAGACGCTACATTCTCTTCGGTTCTCCGGGACGACGCAGCCACGAAACGCTGCCTTGCGCAGCTTCTCATCAATCTCTCGGATAACGTCGTTGATGCCTCAAACAACCAAGGCCTTTAATCTCGACTTTTTCTAACTCGTGCACGACACTTACGAATGCTTGAAACAGACAAGATACCCCTGGATGATTTGCGACTGTAGCATATGCGTGGCATAGAAGAGGTCAGTTCCTGTGCTTTAGAGTTGGGTTATTTCTTTCTTGCCTCGAGGAAGGCGACGCATATCGTGGCCGTGCGTTTCGGCAATGCATTTGAATGGAGGTGGATCGGTCTGAGGCGGCGCTCTGGTACGCGGTTGGAAAAGCGAGCAGCATCCTATTCGACAGAGCGTCCCCACCACCTCGGTCACTCCAGGTCAAGCTTCTATGTGAATAAGAAGGACCTGAGATCTCGTGGTTTGTGGATATCAGGCCTATCGCATGTAAGATACTGTATTGCACCGTTACCTTACTTATCAATTAACTGGGACTTTCACCTCAGTAACCACTTGGAAGGTGAGGATGAGTCAGTGTTTACAGAGCGGCCGCCATTGATTCAAAGTGTACTTGTGATTGAACCTTATGTGATATTAAAAGAAGTATGGGTGACTTAGTAATAATCCAGTAGTGACTTGCCCCCAATCTTCAACAACCTCGCTTACTCTGCGGCCCTAAGAGTAATCACGCTAGAACGATTGGCGCCGGAACAAGATCGACACCTTCAACGCGACGCTTCATCGGCCTAACACCCTTAGCTATGCTTCACATTGCCTTCTTGCTTCTTTGACTCGCTCCACCACCTTAATGACCATCGAATACGGTCTCTACTCCGTGCTAAATCTGCAGTGCTCCTTCCGGACTACATCGGCAATCTATCGCATTGCTTAGGGCTAAAGACATCGCACGACCGCTGGATCAAGGTTCTCCAGCATGGTCTTACGCAAGCGTGGGAGGGAGGAGATGGAGTCGTCTGAGCCACCTCAACATGATAGCATGCTCACCAAGCTTCGCAACATGTGGGAGTTTTCAAATCTCATGCAATACATTTTCATCTTCGGAAGAGCCGTCAAGATCGACGAGTATTTCACTATTGAGGTACTTCTCGCCCCGGGGTCACAAGAATACCCGTACCTAGCAGAAAGAGGCGATTGCGGTCATCTTGTACTAACTGGGTGATCTGTAGGACCTAGAGACCGAATGTCTCAAGCCAGAACCCTCCGCGAAGCTAGCGGAGATTGGGCTTGCCCTCTTAAAATACGTCTCTTCGCATCGAGGCCTGACGTGAGCACTCCGTTCCTTACATTTATTTCTTCTATCTAAAATCAGCGTCAGTCCCGAGATCTTCGACGAGTACACACGCCGCCAATACATAGCCAAGGCTCCTGACCGCAACCCGTTCGGTATTGAGGAAGAGCCTAAGAGGTTCGCCGAATTCGATGTTTTGACGAAGCTCCGTGTCCTCGTTCAACTATCTCAGTGGACTCTGATCAACGCTGAGAGGATGCGGGAGCGGATGCCGGAAACGAAAGACACGGAGCAAATACAATGGGTACGTGTAGTGGACAAGCTTAGGATCTACATCCGCTGATGGATCTCATGGTAGCGTGTCGAAGAGATCGGATTCGACGAAGAAGAGCGACTTTACTTCGTGCTCGACGACAATCGCCTGTATCGTCGAACAGATCCCAGACTACCTCCCACCCCTCCACCCAAGCCCAAAGCGAACTCCAAGAAAGGCAAAGCTGCTGCACGAGCTAGCAAACGAAGAAAAGTTGCAGAGATGGAAGAGTCGGCAAATGTCGCAGGTGCAGACAATGCTACAAATGACGCTGAGAAGGAATTGTCACTTGATGCGGGATTCGGTGATCGCAAGTGGGAGTGCCTCGCAATCACGCTCATGGAGTACCAAGAGTTCCTCGAGTCAATGCGAAAGAGTAGGGATGCTGATGAGAAGGCTTTGTTCAAATACATCTCCAATGAAGTCTTACCCATCGTTGAAAGAGAGGAGGAAGCACAGCTGCGGCGACAGCAAAAGAGAGAGCGAGAATTGAACAACCTCCAGAAACTGGCTACCGCAAAGAGGTCGAGCAGACTCGCAGATAAGCAAGGGAGGGAACGAGAAGAGCAAGTTGCAGCCGAAGCAGAACGTAAGCGGAAATTCGATCTGGCAGCGGCAAAGCAAGACCAAGAAAGACAGAAGAATATGGAAGAAGCCCGCGAATCGCGTATGATGACTCGTGAGCAGCGTATCAAGGAACGAGAGTTCAAGCGCCTGTTGCACGAGGAGGAGCTGGCCAATATATCCGAGGATAGCAAGAAGCTCGACGCCGGGGAAGCCAGAATGTCCGAGAGGCATCTGAAAAAAGAAACGGAGAAACGGAAAAAGGAGATTGCTGCTCTCGCAGAAGAGGACGAGTGGACGTTCGATTGCTCGGTTTGTGGGGTCCATGGCGAGAATCTGGTAAGGCACAGTCTATGTTCCAACGTTACAGGAATTGAGTGCTAAGAAATGCGCTAGGACGACGGCACTCACAGTATTGCTTGCGAGAAATGCAACATCTGGCAACACAGCGCATGCCATGGGATCTCCGAGACAGCCGCTGACATGGATGACTTCCATTTCATATGCCAGGACTGCAAACGCCGCGCCGAAGACGCTCTGAAACCTAAGATTCCCAGCCTCAAATTCCGCTTTGGTTCGTCCACCTCGCCGCCCGCGCCAGGGGTAGAAGTACGTGTACCAAATGCGGCCAAGAAGCGCAAATCTGATGAGCAAGCGCAATTGCCGCCCATGAAGAAATTTAGACCCACGGGCGAAGCCAGGCCGCATTCTGGTCCCGCACCAAGTCCCTTTGTTAATGGGCATCATGCAGGCCAGAACGGCATGCATCAAACAATGATGAACGGGCCTACCCTATCCCCTCAGGGACAACTCCCATTGCCACCGAATTATGGTGGGACCGCTGGTCCAGCCACGTCACCCCCTCCAGGATTGAGGTCTCCGCGTGGACCTCCTGCGTACACCAATGGCTACACTAACCATGTCACTTACCAAAATGGCTATACACCTCGACCTCACTACACATTCTCAGAGAACCAACTCTCTAGATTCAGTGGCACAGGGCAAAGCCAGATGAGTGGGCCCAACGCAGCGTGGGCAGCAACCTATGAACCACCTGGAGCTGCAAACACGCCAAACCAAGCAACACCGGTTCCGCCGTCGGCCAATCCTTTTCATAACTCCTTCGACCGTCAACGCCCAGGTTCTTCTCATTCGCCGGTAATGAATGGTCCGAATCTTTCACCTGCGCCAAACGCCTACAGTCCAGCAAGCAACGGACTGTCAAACTTGGCAAACAACATCACGAATGGCCTACCCTCCCAAACCTATTCCCTTCCGCCACCTCTACCACCGCCAGTGAAGCATCAGGCTTCACCTCCCACCCCCGCGGTGAACCACCTACCATACTCCAGCCCCACTACAGGTCCCAATCTCCATCAAGAAGCGCCGCCGTCACCAGGCCTATCACCAACAAAGCATGCTTCACCCCAACCCACACCTCTGAATCCTGGGCCCGTAGACCCAGCAGCGAGTCCCCCACCGACCTTCCAAGACCAGCCACTTGCCGGGGGTATTTCACCAGTCAAACAACGATCCCCTCGACCTCGACCTGTAGATCCCTCATCGAGTCCCATCAGTGGGCCAGCTCTTCATAACCGGAGTCCCAGCAACCCGGGCTTCTCGCCTACAAAGCACAGTCCGCCCAGACCACCGCCTACGTTCGGAAATGGTGTAGAGGTCATTCCGCCGGTGGAAAACCTGGCGCCGGTGGAAAACCTGGCGCCGAGTCCGAAACACGGCGAGGGAGGTGTGCCTGTCAAGGTTGCCCCACCTGTTCAGCATGCGTTCGGCGATGGGGAGGCCTAGTAACTGTACGACTCGATCCATGAGACCGGTCTGGATTTCATGATGTTATTCATACTGCACGAGCAACCACGAGTTAGGGCTATGGATCAGATATACACCCGAGCTGTTCGGAGAGCTGATTCCTGCCTTCTCTCGACCTCTCAGGTAGTAGCAACTTTTCGATGTTTTAGCGGCATGTGCATTGACGTCTTGCGGTGTTCGCAGGGCAGGGAACAAATGGCATAGCGTGCATGCATGTTTATTCAATTACTCGGGGTGTCTCACCAAGGAGCTGCTGTTGAGAGGTGACTCCCCCTCACACTGTGCGTAACGATAGATCTGAAACCCGAGGACGCACGATAGCAATGTCCAACATGAATTTCAGCGGTATTACAAGCTTCTTTGTCTCACACCCTATTAACAGCATCATAGTCCCCATCAGAGCCACCCGCCCATCGACTTTTCCTTCCGCCGTGAGGTAACCTCCAAGGCTATCTATCGTCTTTCATAAATCCAAGTTCCCCTCGTAAGCGTTCCTCTCGGTCCTGCTCATATCGAAAGATAACAATACCCTTTGTTAATTGAGCCAATTGACAGGTCAATCAGTCCACTACACACCCCACGGGCCGAGGGCAAAAACCCACCGGTTGTGGGCCTAGGATTAAGAAGCCTGGAATAAAGTCTTACAGGCGATGTGATAACTAAATAGCCTGCTCTGCCCTCTTTCACCACTTTACAAGATCATTTCAGAAAGGCTGGCTTGCTTGCTTGCAGGATCTGAGTAATGGCTATAGGTCGCTGCTCGGTAAGCTGTCTCTGTGGCTATGATGGTGATCTGGTACCAGGGGCCATGATGGGCGTTATAATTTGTAAGCCTGCTGAGTGCGTCTAGAGAGATCGGGACGCGGATTAGTGGGTGGAGAAGGGGCTTGTATGCGGGCGTTGAGGGAGGTTGTGGGATGGGTTTGTGTGGGCAGGAGGGAAAAGGAAAAAGGGGGAAGGGTGTTGTGGGCGGGGAGAGATGGCAGGGGGGGGGGTGCGTATATTGGTATTGGATGGGGAGGGGGGTTAGAAAGGATCTGTGTAAAGGAATGGAAACACCAGAAATCCTCGAAGATATGGTGCAATTCATCGACCAAGTTGGTTTGGTGAGAAATAATGTACCTCTTCGTAGAAGCGCAGAAGCGAGGAAGGGGGAAAAAGAGACCAATATCTGAAAGTTTGGGAAAAGGATATTGAAACCTGAAGGCGAAAGGATCCGCCCTTCGGATTGGGTAGAAAGCCTGAATGAAGCAAACCTGGTTTTGGAGGAGTCGAGGTGTTAGGTGCTATGGCAAAGGCAGGGGAGAGTTGAATGGCGTGGAAATGGTTGTTTATGAGAGCGTATACGAGATAGAGCAAGGTCTCTGACAATGGTGGGGGGTTTTGGAGAGGACAGTGTTTGGAATGAGATGGAAGGGTGGAGACAGTATTGGCGTAGGTGAGAGAATGGAGGAAGTACAGCCATGCCCTAATGTAGTGGAGTGACTGTGAACAAGTCAAAAGACTTGCCAACAGGAATCGAAGAGGCAATACCATACTGTGGACCTGGCCCAGCGCAGAGCAAACCGTCACCAGTCGTTCGGCTTGCGCCTGAATGTGGCGTTTGTCGAAGCGAACTGGCGTTGTTGGGGTGGGAAAATCAAGATGAAAAGGAAAGCGTCTCTGAAGGCGCAATGCGATAGATGGGAGAAGAATCACATAGCTCAGAGCAAAATGCAGCATTGATGGAGCACGAAGAGTTTTCTCTGTATTGCGTAGTATCTGCACATATCACTTATCAGACATTGTCGTATCCTTCCGTACGACATCCTCCCATACTCCCATCTTGCTTTTGCGTGTTTGCTTGACAGCTATCCTCCCTCCTCTTTTAATACATTAAATACTAATCCACCGATAGTCTTTCATCCTCATAAGACAGGTGTCGAGAAACGAAAAGACTTGTGTAGATATCCGCATCCTCGCATATCCTACCTAGCCTGGCCTAATACCGATGCTTTTTTTGTGCTCATAATAGTAGAATCGTGCCTGAGCCTGAAAGCCCTGACTGAAAGTGAAAGATGTCCTTGCTCCTCGGACTGCGAATTGAGCGAGCCGCCGCTGGTGTATGTGGTTCGTCGCAAAAGCGCTGCACTGTGATGCAGGAAATGGAAACGCTAAGATGCCCATGATGCCGAAAGACATAGGAAACAATTCTAGGGAGCATTACATGGCTATCATACAAGAAGCGAAGTGAAGTTCGTAGCGGGAAAAGGTAGACAGCGCGGTCAAAGTTAGACTACCGTCATGACTTTCATATGCCCGTTGAGATCGTGATCGTTGCCGGTGATATTGCCACCAATAAAGCTGCCGCTTTTGGGGCTCTGTGTTACGCGGGGGCTCTTTTGGCGGGATGGTGACGTCGGAGGTTGCTGAAAAATTCGAGTGTAGTGTGGATCCGGAGGAGTTGTGGGTTTTGTTTGTGGTGTTGCTGGAGCATTCTCCGCTCGGCGAACAATCTCTTTCAAAGCTCTGGTGACCACGCCGGCACGAGTAACTAGATCGCGAAGAGAAGTCGTATCGAAAGGGAGCTTCTTCTGCGGAGACTGCTCTAGCGTCGCTAAATCATGGCGGCTGCGCTGTTGATGAATGTTCTCTAGAACAGATTTTGCCTTTGCCGCTGATTCTTTCCGCGGTCTAGACTTTGGGGGTGGTGTTTCTAGATTCGGCTTCTCAAGCGACGGTTGCAATGGGGTTTGGTTTGGTGTCTGAGGGCTCGAGACCGTCTCGGCTCCGCTGGAACGATCTCCTCGAGAAGACGAAATGCCTGATTTTCGTCGGCTTTGGCCGGCTGGTGAATCCTCATCAAAAGCGTCGAAATCAAAGCTAGGAGATCGGGGAGACCGAGGTGGAGCGAATTCCTGGTCTTCGTCGTCAACGGTAGCAAGATTGATGATCCCTTCAGCTTCTTTCCATAGCTCCGCCGATTGACCTTCCATTATCCCTTGCGCAGTCGCCTGTTCTTGTAATCTTTTGAGCTCTTCGACGAGTAATGTAAGCTCCTTGACCTGTCCGAATTGACCGTGGACACTTGCTTGTCTTTCCAATATAGATCGAGGCACAAGCATGCCGGTGGAACTGCTGGAGATACGAGAATAATCGTGGCTCACACTCGCTTGTTTCGTAGGCCGCGGTGATTCATCAAATTCGAAATCATTATCCCAGTCCTCACTGACGCCTTTTTTCAATACCCAGGATTCTAATTTTGCGGTATGACCATTGATACGATGGCCGTTCCCGTCTGAAGGGACGGGTACACTTTGGCTACGCAGGTGCAGGGGGCTAGGGCCACGGCGCCCGCTAAGCCGGCTACCACGCAGCTCTTTGCCATGCTGGCCATGGACTGTCTTCGGTCTGGGCGAAGTGCTCCCGAGGGAGTCTTGCTCCGACGATGGATGCTCCGACCAATCAAAGATGTTGGGCTTCGAACAGTCTACTGCATTAGTGGAATATTTGTAGGGTAAATCCGGGGTCGACAAGCCTTCTTGCGTCAAGCAAGCATCGTCGTCCGTAGCTGAAGTCGATGTATCTTTAATCAGATCTATTTCACCGTCCATGTCATCGAAACTCCAGACTTCATCGTCAGCAATATCCTGGGGATTAATTTTGTCGTGCTTGCTAGCCGTCCGACTCTGGGGTAGTGCGGGCGGAGAAGAAGGAAGACTTGGCGAGAGGGATTTCTTGTGGCTGGTAGGGTGTACAGGGAGGCTCTCTTCCTTGCCTGGCGCTGCATGTCGGCCAGGTGTCGGGACGTTCTCCTCTTCTTCTAGAATGTCCGCACGTTGTATCGGTGGTTCCGAGAAAGAATCACGGGACATTAGATCCTGCAGCGCTAATAGCTTGTGTTTGGATATCTCCGAAGGTGGAGACCCGTCGAAGACTGTATCGATGGGCGGCCTTCGCACGCCAGAATGACTACTTGCCGTAGCACCTGTCCTCGTTGAATCATATACTGTCTCGCTAAGGCCGTCATCTTCATCTCCCGACAGAAAGCGGCTGTTCTCGTTGTCAGATCCAAAGAGGGTCGATGCATGATCTGAGGGTGCCCCGGAGGGACGATGAGCTTTATTCCGGAAAGTGTTGAATGCCAGAGGTCCAAGAGGCGAAGATGCAGAAGGAGATGGTGGATTGGATGATCTTGGGGTGGCAGGTACCTGTTCGGCTTGAGGGCTTGCGAGATACGAAGGGGCTGTGCCAGGAAGATCAATGTCGAAAGCGGACAAGCGATTCAAGGGAGGTAGTGGTGAGGATGGAACCCTGCTCTCCGTACCGAATGCTTTCCTCTCTGTCGAAAAATGACTTCTATGGTCCGGTCCGACATGTTCTGTTTTCCGGTACGACCTGGAGGAAGGCTCCGCCTGGCTGGGTCGATCATAGCCGGGCGTTGTAGAGTGAGGGGCCGAAGCTATTCTTCTACCGCTTGAAGTTCCTGAAGGCGTCTTGTTTCTCTTGAGACTGCCTGAGCGTGGCTTCCATGTTGAAGGCGACGGCGAAGAGAAAAGACCACCAAAAGAGAACGACTTCCTCGGAATCGGCTCTGGATCAGCATAGATCTCTGTTTGGACCTGGCCGGTGGAGAAAGGTATAGAGGTATCAAAGCCCACGGGTGTAGACAGCCTATGAGACTCCTGACGATGAGATGCCCGGCCATTGGCAGTATCGGCCGACAAGCGAGGAGCAATAGACGTGGCAAGCATCAAGGTAGGAAGTTGATCAGCCTCTGGCACGATAGACTTTAAGGTGTCTATCCTACTGATGCCGCCCGCTGCCGTACGCTTCCTCGAGGATCCATCTTTGGGGAGCTTAGTGGCTTGTGGTTTGAAGAAAGACTGCCAAACATGGGGCGGATCGTCATCGGCTTGCTGATCTTCTCTTAAGTCGTTCAACGGCGATGGTGGATGGAAGATGGAACGATTGTTGGATAATCGTTCGTCGTCGGACAGGTGTTGCTGCTGAAGCGTTGCGGACCGCTGATGACTTGTAGCTGGTCTCCGTAGCGATGAGTGCATTCCACTGCTACCTCGTAATGCTCTTTGTGACGTACTCCTCTTCACTAGCTTGTTGCGTGGTAAGGTTGAGGAGTTGAGGTTTGTAGAGGAGGGGAGAATTGGGGCAGTCGATCCGTTAGAGAAGGAGACTGATGGCGAACCCGGTGGTGGGGTGGAAAAAGGGCTCTCGTTCGACATTGACATTGTTGACTTTCGCCGAAACCAGGATGATCTGATCGTGCTGTTGCCATTGAACTCGAAATCGAATGGTTCATGGCTGAAGGAAGTTCTTGTATCCGGTGCAACGGGGTTTCCTGTGACACCAGAGTCGCCTTCTGCTTTGCTATCCGGTATCGAGGGAGCCGTAAAGTTTCCGAAGCTCAGTCTGCTTGATGATGACAGCGGACGGCCAAAGGAATTCCGCTTCCGTAACCGAGCGGTGGGAGCGGAAGCAGGTTGGGCCATTGATGATGTTGTGGTAGAGGGCGTTGGAGTTGAGCTTTGCTGATCGAAGGTAAATCGAGATGGCGCTTTTCTTTTACCCGAAACTGGTCTGTGGTCCGTTGCGGGCTTTTGATGGCCAAGAGCCAGGCCCACTGCGGCAATACCAACAGTACCCGTGGCGCAGAGCTGTTGAGAATGGGCATTAGCGACTGGAGGGTCTAACAGGGCGCATTGACACAGAGTTACAGATTCTTTGATGTAGCATAGTCTGATCTTGTGCGGCACAACAAGTGAAGACAAACAACATGTAGGAAAATCGGTGGAGGGCATACCGAAGGAACTGCTTCCATCACCACCACCGACTCCTATCAAGCAGACGGAGCTTCCGGATATCCTCATACGTGTCAGAGCTGATCTGACCAGAGCGGTTCTGAAGCGAAGGAAGTCATGGATACGACAGCATCAGAGTGTCCAGGAGCTGTGATGTTTTGTTGGTGACCGGGAATTGCGGAGTTGAGGCGGTGGAGAAGATTCAAAGTGGCCGCCCGGGCTAAGGAAGAGTGGACAGGTAAGTCAGGTACGATCAGGATCTGGTACCACGGTCGAGCCGAGTCAAGATGGGTGGAGAATGGAGACGATGTTGATGCGAGGGTCTTGGTGAGGGGGAATGCCTGTTGCTTGGAAGGAGGTGCAGAGTTCAGAGTTCAGAGTTCAGAGTTCAGCCCAGCGGAGGTTCAGCAGATGGAAGCCATCGATTTCTTAGCAGTAGCCCAGGGCATGCAAGCCGCTAATCGCGACCCACTGAACCGCGTAATAAAAAGTAAACAGGCCACCAATGACAGTGACCGTCTCGATTATCAATTCATCCTTCTACACAATTGACTTTGCACTCGCACGACGGCTTCAACGGTTTCTTGCCGTTGATGTCTTGGATGGGAATACGGCTAATCTACTTGTTCGAGCAGTCCACACAACTTCCAACACATACGTCGCTCTCGATGAAGTCGGTGAAAGGCACCAGGTCAATGCCGTCACCGGAGTCTCTCTTCCATACGGAACAAGAGGATGCCACCTGCAGTGTCACCAAAGCTTCAAGCTGGTGTATGCATCCGTGGCAGTATACATGCAGCGAAAGCTGGCCAGGTCAGTCCGCCGACGCCGAATGGGGGATGCGGCACTGTATCCTTCCAGAAGGCCGAGTGTCTTGGGTGTTGTGGGAATGAGTCCAAGCTCCCCGGCTATAAGGCGGAGCTTTTTCCTCCTGAATGGGAAGATAGTAGTAGAAAGCGAGGGGTGATCTCGGTTGTGCTACTCTCAGCAATTTCCATTCAGACGCAATCATCGATAGATTACAAGGTGATTGTTGAAGATGTAACAGGATGTCTCATGTTCTTATCCTTCCCCAGTCACGCTTTCGCCAGCTCAGTTTCGGGCTGCGTTTGTCGGGTAGGATCTTGCTGCCAGGCAGGCTGCAGCGAAGGATTATTGTCTTGTAACTCCGTACAGGGTACGAGTATGGCGCCTGCACCGTCATGCTACCAGCTTCGCGGCACCCTTCCGGCAGCGAAATGGAGCTGGGGCCTGATGCGTGGTGGCCGGTGGAGCACGCTGTCGCCTTTGAGAGCCCCAATCAAAAGGCGTGGAGGGCTTGCCAGCATGCCGCGGACCAGGACGAGGTTCGTTTGATGGGTGCTTTAGCGGGTTGGATGCAAGTCGCTTAAAAGCAAGTTCTGGGGCCCCTTCCAGTCTCACATCTGTCAGCACTGCAAGCAAACTTTCATTTGCACGGCACGCCTGGCCTGCCTGGCGGGGTAGCTAAAGTATCGAGGGTAGATCCTATCATGGAATGGGGAGCTCAGCCGACGCCCACACGCGGACCCCGTTGTTGGTGGTCTTTCTCAGGCTCTCAGCGGAGGTTTCATGTCGAGACGCCTCAGTAGTTGATCATTCACGAGTGCGGCTCTGCTGGCCGAAGTCTGCCTATGCAATTGAACATGTATGGCAACTGACCTCAACCACGTTGGACATCGTAATTCTCTGAATGAGCCAAAAACAAACGCCTCGTGGCCCCGAACTGCGCTCGTGAGTGGTGGCTAAATCCAGAAAGTGGCAGATCATACGGGAAGACCGGGATGTGCGTGATGCTACGGGCGATCCTTGGGAACCCATGAACCAGGATTCGATGCAATCCCTGGAGCCTGGCTTCTGACTCGCGCGACAAGATCCTTTGTTGTCCGTCAAAGATTGGAGATAGTGCTCCATTATCCATCTCGAATACTACTTCCGCAATCTCCCAAAATCTGACCATCTACGCAGCAAAGCCGAGACTGCTCGCAACGTACAGTAGATCTCAATGTCGATCCGACCACGTTGGCAAGCAAGGCAAGGTACAGCTGCGATGCGTATCATTTCAATAATTTCACATGCAGTAGTGGCATTTCGCGCGATGGGTTGTGCGCGAATCAACTATTTTGGCGAGATGGGTACGCGTTCATTGGCTGTGGTCTCGGGACTAGCTTTGAAAGGATTCTGTCTAGCCTTGTTCAGCATCTGGCCATCGCTTCTTGGGTCTTCGCTGGTTCCACGGGTACCCATGGTTGATATTGCTCATCTTCCTCCCGCTCCGCCGCGGAAACGTCCAGAGCAACATATCCGCCTCGTACATCGCAATCACCGGGCGCTGCAGCCTTCTAGATAACGATGGAGGCGGAGATCAAAGCTCAGATACCAAACGTCGATCAGGTCATCTCCGAATACGCGGTCGTGAGAATCCCTCGCCCGTCACTCTTGGCAATATCAAGTTGTTGATATCGGCCAGGGGTATCTGAACCACGCCTCGAAACAGTATACAAATGATTCCGATGGAAGCGGTCAATCGCCCCTTGGCGAGGCCGCCGAGGCAATCACTGCCTTGCTGGTCTCCGCTTCGGGAGATGTCTCTGACGAGAACACGTTGACGATCCGGATTCTGGTGGATAAGTTTATCTCTAGACTCAGTGCCGCTGATGGCGTCAACGGAGAGAGAAGGCAGATGGCGGCCACAACGCGGAAACTTGATCATGCGATCCAAGTTGGGGCACAGCGAAATGTCTCCTCGACCTTGGGCCTTGCTGGCGGTGCTGTCGATTTGGAGTCGGCAAACATCAAGAAAGTAGAATCTCGAGTGGATAGGAAAAAGCTCGAAAAAGCGGAACGGAAGATTCAGGCGAAGCAAGACCGCAAGGTCATGAAAAATGTCGCATACGAGGCGTCAAGATTACTTGATGAACCTAGCGAAGCCCAGTCGTACGAAGAATTCTTCATGAAGGTCAATCCTCTACAGCTAGGGGCAGACCAGGCATCAAAGAGCAAGGACATCAAAGTCGACGGCATCGACGTGTCAATTGGTGGCTTACGGATTCTGACTGACACGACTCTGACTTTGGCTTATGGACGTCGTTACGGTCTAGTAGGTCAGAACGGTATTGGTAAAAGTACTCTGCTGCGGGCTCTAAGCCGGAGAGAACTGGCCATCCCGACCTATATCTCGATACTGCATGTTGAGCAGGAGGTACGTCGTGCTGGAACCCTTTTGGCCAGAGACTGGAGCTGATGATGCAAATTAGATTACTGGAGATGATACACCTGCTCTACAAGCAGTGCTGGACGCTGATGTCTGGCGCAAGCACCTTCTGGCGGAACAAGAAGTACGTCTGATGTAGCGATAAGGTTGTGGCTAATACTAACGAGTATCCAGAAAATCAGTAAAGAGCTGTCAACGCTCGAAGCAGAACGAGCTTCGATGGCAGATACATCAACAGATGCGACGAGATTGGACATGCATCGAGAAGGACTCGACACGACCTTGAGTGACATCCATGCGAAGCTGTCAGAGATGGAGTCTGACAAAGCCGAATCCCGAGCTGCAAGCATTCTTGCCGGTTTAGGATTTTCTGAGGAGCGCCAACATTACGCTACGAAGACCTTTTCCGGAGGCTGGAGGATGAGGTTAGCATTGGCACGAGCACTGTTCTGCGAACCCGATCTATTATTGCTCGATGGTGGGACATCTCTGCACGCGGTTCTGACCATCAATTGACCCTTTACAGAGCCGTCGAACATGTTGGACGTACCCTCAATCACTTTCTTGTCGACATATTTACAGTCCTACCCAAGTACCGTGCTCGTCGTTTCCCACGATCGAGCTTTCCTCAACGAAGTGGCAACAGACATCATTCATCAGCATTCAGAGCGCCTAGACTACTACAAGGGGGCTGATTTTGGTATGCCCTTTCCCTACGCTATCCATATCACTTGTTAGATTGCTCTGCTATGCTCTCTGCTATTCCCAGAAGAAACTCTCCCGGCCTTCTTAACCTTCGCTGACGTTCCACAGATACCTTCTACGCCACCAAAGAAGAACGGCGCAAAACCGCCAAGCGCGAGTACGACAACCAGATGGTCCAACGTGCCCACCTCCAAGCCTTCATCGACAAATTCCGCTACAACGCCGCCAAATCCTCCGAAGCCCAATCCCGCATCAAGAAACTCGAGAAGATGCCCGTCCTGGAAGCCCCCGAAAGCGTCTACACCGTGCACTTCCGCTTCCCGGACGTCGAGAAAATGTCCCCGCCCATCATCCAAATGAGCGGCGTCTCCTTCGGCTACGAGCCCTCCAAGCCCCTCCTCCGCAACGTCGACCTCGACGTGCAGCTCGACTCGCGAATCGGCATCGTCGGCCCCAACGGCGCCGGCAAAACCACAGTCCTCAAACTGCTCATCGCACAGCTCCAGCCCACCTCCGGCCTCATCAGCCAGAACCCCCGCCTGCGCATCGGCTTCTTCGCCCAGCACCACGTCGACGCCCTCGACATGTCCGCCAGCGCCGTCGGCTTCATGGCGAAGAACTACCCGGGCAAGCAAGACGAGGAGTACCGGCGGCACCTCGGCGCCTTCGGCATCACGGGCACGACCTCGCTGCAGCGCCTGGAACTGCTCTCGGGAGGCCAGAAGTCGCGCGTCGCGTTCGCGTGCCTGAGTCTCACGAACCCGCATATCCTGGTGCTGGACGAGCCGAGCAATCATTTGGATATCGAGGCCATGGACGCGTTGAGCTTGGCGTTGCGGAATTTCCAGGGGGGCGTGCTGATGGTGAGTCACGATGTGACGATGTTGCAGACGGTGTGCGATAGCTTGTGGGTTTGTGAGGGGGGGGCGGTGGAGAAGTTTGAGGGGGATGTGAATGCGTATAAGAGGAGGATTACGGCGCAGGCGGGGAAGGGAGGGGTGGTGGAGAGGCAGAAGTAGGGGGTGTAGATGGTGAAGCTGCTGGCGGGCAGAGAAGAGGGTTAGATCTAGCAGCTGGTTTCCAGATGTAAGACAACTGGCATTGTATCGCCCGGTAGAAGCTACGCACGGATGGCCTTTAGGTTCTCGTTGCCAAGACCACATAATGACCACTTGCGAGCACACTTTCAGCGTTTAGGAGAAGCCATCCAGGAGTCGCTGGCTATGTACTTCAAAGCTTTTCCTATTCATGCATCTCTCCATAAAAGGTCCGCATTCAACCCTCCCAGCCGAAGACGAGATGGGAAAACTCCCGCGCTACACAGGTCCACACCGCATTTGTTCTATGAAAACCATATCTCATCCCTTGTATCCATGCGTCCATACCCCAGGCTCTCAGCGAAACTCCATTGCGCCAAAGCACCCCTTATCCGGGACGTGTCTGAGTTCGAGCTGCTGATACCTGCGGCCCCTTGAGTCAGTATCTCCGAACACCCCTCCCAGCGCGCAAAAACATCGGATCAAAGCAGGAAAGAAAGAACGAAAGGGGCCTGCTTACTTCTCACTCTTAGCATGGAAGTATATCCCACTAACAGTCCCATTGATCTGGTTAAAACAGATGTAGTAAAACCCCTCGAAGCTCGCCCCACAGATCTCCCGCACCCTGTGGTCCGGGACCAGGAACGACTCCTTCCAGCGCATGAACATGTTCTCGCGCTGCGCAAAGTTCTTGTAGTGGAAATCCGGTTTCTTGGCGGCGTTCTTGAGGGGCCGCCAGGAGGGGAAGCGGGCCCAGTGCTGCATGTCGCTCTTGTCGGTGGCGCCCCAGGAGGGGTGCTGGGTCTGGAAGGTGTATTTGCCGCCAATGATTTCGCCTTCGAAGTAGGTCGTCAGGGTGGGGTGGTCTTCGGTGAGGCCTTCGATGCGCAGGTAGCCGCAGAGGAAGGATTCGGCCATGTTGACGTTCTTGATGTCGACTTCGACCTTGTAGTTTTGCCGGTCGGATTGCTGCGTGCCGACGAATTTGCTGCCGGGGCGGAGGAACGAGGAGGTGTAGCTGGGGAGGAGCTGGGGCAGGTTGCGTTAGCGGGGCTTCTTATTTGCGAGCTGTGGATCTGTTTACCCGAACGTTGGACAGGTAGGGGTTGGATGTGATGCTTTGGTCGGCGTAGTATAGTGGTCGAGGCGACAGGTCCTCCTCATCTTGTTGGTCCTTGCCCTCTGAGCTTCCACTGCTACTGGAGCTCCGTACGTCGGACGCGGCAGGGCTCAAGCCCGATATGGTGGAGATTGTTGAAGAGAGATCGATTATGGACGAATCGGAGTCTGCATCCATTGTGGGTGGTCTTAATTGTGTGGTATGGGGTTGTGGGTGTTGAGCTGAGCTGATAACGTGTGTGGGTTGCTGTGGAGGCGCTCTAGCACGGGCAGCTTCAGTCGCGCCGCCATCGCTATATTCGCCTGAAGGAGAACGATACTCTGGTCTTTCTGCCTCCGGTGGACATGATGCTGGCGCCGACCTCACGTTAGTGGGGTCGAAGCTGCGCTGGAGAGAAGCGGTGCTGCTGCTGGGGGTCGGCATGGGGTAAAGAAATTACGTAAAAAGTACACAGAATGGAAGATAACGAAATCAAACACGCAATATCGCAGGATCACAGGAGTATGACCGCCATTTGGACGATGGCATACATGGTGTATTTGTTTGGTAGATGTAGATAATGGTGATGGATGAAGAGAGTTTACGACGCATCCACGCGGGGAAAACTATGGGAAGCGAACCTTAGCTTGCACGCTACTTGTCGATCATCCAAAACCGCTGCTGATTGGCTCTCTAAGTTCATGTCCAAGAAGAGGGTTGGGAATTCCTCTGCTCATTCAACATGCATAGCTTCTGCTGAGGCTCTGTGTATCTTACCTGGCCAACTGCGCCGAAACCACTCGTTGCTCTCAGTCTTCCATTCCGCAGGTTCCAGACTCCACAGTAGTTGACTAGATAGGCTTGATCTGGTTGCAGTCAAGGTCAGTAATCTGGCTACGCCGAGGGTCGAACGACAATCGCATTACCTTGAAGTGAAGGGATATCAAGGAGAAGACAAGCGCTTTGAGATCCTGTACCAAGTAATAGAATACCCGTAGTCCCTCTGGATCCGCAGATTCCGTGACGTCGACCAAAGAACCAATCTTCGCAGTCTGGTTTGTCGAGTATCAGCGGGCTACCCACTGACTAACAAATGGCAATACGGACCTCGAAAGATATGTGTTCGTTCCCAAGCCGAATCTCCAGCTCCTGGCGACCATCCTTGTTCTTCTCTGGCCACTTCGAGTCATCTTCCCTTTAACTGCTCAGTAAACGTGGATTGTTGCTGCTCGGACTGGCCATACTTCATGATCTCGCTGTCCTTAATAATCCTTTTTATTTCGGCGATCAGGAGCGAGCTGACGCACACTGCATCTGTTAGACACTGAAAGCGTCGATCACGCTATTATCGTATGTGAACATACTCTCTTTGCGAATCAGGGAGTCGTTACGGTAGTTCGAATTGTTCGCATAGCGTGCTGATGCACTTCGGCCGTCTCCGAGAGTACGAAAGTCGAACTCTGAAGCAGGTCAGTGTACGTGCGCCGCAGACTCTGGAGAGCCACTGTACCTAGGAATTCATGACCAAACCGCCCAGAGTGCCCTGAGCTACGCGGACAGAGTCAGCGGCCGCAGAGACCTGGGCATGATCGCAGCCTTACTAGTAGCGAACATAGAAAGGTTCGTTGAGGGTCGACATGGTATACAGCAGCTGTAGCACGGATGAAGTTGGATTGCTTGTGATGCGGCCAATGGCGGGGACTTGGTTGACAGCCGCCTAGCGCGGAATTGCACCTCACGCCAAGCAGCCAAACTGGACACGCTCACTCGAGGGGTCCGATTAAGAAAGAACACCACACATACACACTTGACGATCGGACAGGACTATTGCGTCTTACATTCATTCAGCGCCTATCTACTGTCATTTTCGACTTTGTCAATTGACGGCCCGTGGACCAAGCTGAAGTGGCCCAACTCGCAGAAACCATCGGGTCTGGTATAAGTTCCTCGTTGCGGGTGCCTTTAGTGGCAGAATATCAGAGTGCCAGCTCTGCGAGATGGCGACCTTCCTGGAGCATGCCTACAGCATGGTCCACCAGGACAATACCGCCGACCAGCCGACATTGCAGGAGCTCCGAACACAACTTGAAAAGGGCACCGACGAGAGCAAAGTCGAGACGATGAAAAGGATATTGACAATCATGCTGAATGGGGATGCAATGCCACAACTGCTGATGCATATCATACGATTCGTCATGCCTTCCCGGAGCAAGCCGTTGAAAAAGCTGCTATATTTCTACTACGAGATCTGCCCGAAACTAGATGGAGGGGGAAAATTGAAGCAGGAGATGATTCTTGTCTGGTAACATTATCAGACAGGTGTTTTGGGATCGTGACTGATGGCGACATAGTAATGGTATCCGAGGCGATCTACAACATCCAAATGAGTACATTCGGGGCAATACCCTTCGTTTCCTCTGCAAGCTTCGAGAGTCTGAGTTGCTTGAGCCACTACTCACCCCCGCCCGAGCATGCTTAGAGCACCGTCATGCATATGTACGAAAGAACGCCGTCTTTGCTGTGTCATCCATATACCATCATTCACAGGCTTTGATTCCAGATGCGCCTGAGCTTCTCCAGGCGTTCCTGGAGACAGAAAGTGATCCTACGTGCAAGCGTAATGCCTTTGCTGCGCTTAGTACTCTGAGCCACGACAAAGCTTTGGAATACTTGAGTGGGGCCTTTGATGGTATACCAAACGCGGACGAGCTACTTCAGCTTGTGGAGCTGGAGTTCATCCGGAAGGACGCCGTGCAGAACAGTCAAAACAAAGTACGTGGGGGCTTCAATCTAGCGAATGGCGGTGCTGACTTCACAGGCCCGATATCTGCGGCTCATCTTCGACCTGCTAGAAGCTGGAGCAACGACCGTTGTCTACGAAGCGGCATCCTCGCTGACTTCACTTACCAACAATCCGGTAGCTGTCAAGGCAGCCGCGACCAAATTCATCGAGCTCAGCATCAAGGAGGCAGACAACAACGTCAAGCTAATTGTACTAGACCGAGTTGACCAGCTACGACAAAGGAACGAGGGAGTCCTGGATGATTTGACAATGGAAATCCTTCGCGTACTCTCCAGTACAGACATTGACGTCCGAAAGAAGGCGCTTCATTTAGCCTTAGCAATGGTGTCAAGCAAGAATGTCGAGGAGGTTGTTATGCTCCTGAAAAAAGAACTTTCCAAAACCTTGGACGAGCAGTATGAGAAGGTGAATTCAATTAGAGATCCGATCACTGCATTCGAGACACTGATAAATCATAGAACAACGAGTATAGGCAACTGCTAATCCACTCGATCCATCAATGCGCCATCAAGTTCTCGGAAGTCGCAGCTTCAGTTGTTGAACTACTTATGGACTTTATCGCTGACTTCAATGCCACCTCTGCTGTCGATGTTATCTCATTTGTCAAGGAGGTCGTTGAGAAGTTCCCCAAGCTACGGCCATCAATTGTCGAGCGTCTTGTTTCTACTTTGAGCGAGGTTCGAGCAGGAAAGGTCTATCGAGGCGCGCTCTGGATCGTCGGAGAGTACTCATTACAAGCCAATGACATCCGTGACGCGTGGAAACGCATTCGGGCCAGTCTTGGTGAAATACCAATATTGTCCTCGGAACAGCGCCTACTCGATGAAGTACCTGAGGACAAGAAGGAAACACCCCAGGAACAGGTCAACGGCCACGCAACGAAACCTTCCAAGCCTACAGGGTCAAGAAAGGTCTTGGCTGACGGAACATACGCCACAGAGAGTGCTTTGACCAGTCAAACCAGCGCTGCAGCCAAATTGGAAGCGGTGAAAGCGGCTCAGAAACCTCCACTGCGTCAGCTTATTTTGGATGGCGACTTCTACTTAGCATCCGTGCTTTCCTCCACACTGACCAAGCTAGTAATGCGGCATGCAGAGATTTCAGAGGATGCAGCAAGAACAAACGCGTTGCGCGCTGAGGCAATGCTTATTATGATATCCATTATTAGAGTCGGCCAGTCACAATTCGTCAAGGCTCCGATAGACGAAGATTCAGTGGACAGAATTATGTCATGCGTAAGATCGTTGGCCGAGTTTGCACAGAAGAAAGACCTCGAGACCGTCTTCCTCAACGATACGAGGAAGGCCTTCCGGGCCATGGTACAGGTTGAGGAAAGAAAACGAGCTGCCAAGGAAGCAGATGAGAAAGCCAAGACTGCAGTGCAAGTTGATGACGTGGTCTCAATCAGACAGTTGGCAAAGAAAGCTGCAGGTGACGGCTCTGACGGATTCGACTTGGATATTGAGAAAGCGACAGGCGGCGACGCAGCATCTGAAGACTTGACATCAAAGCTCAGCAGAGTGGTGCAGCTGACAGGGTTCTCCGACCCTGTTTACGCCGAGGCCTATGTACAGGTACACCAATTCGACATCGTGCTTGACGTTCTGCTAGTCAACCAGACGTCGGAAACGCTGCAAAACCTTTCCGTAGAGTTTGCTACATTGGGCGATCTGAAAGTGGTGGAACGACCCACGACTCAGAATCTAGGCGCCCACGATTTCCAGAACGTGCAGAGCACGATCAAAGTCTCCTCGACCGATACCGGTGTTATCTTTGGCAATGTCGTCTATGATGGTCCAAGCTCAACAGAGAGCAACGTGGTAATCCTTAACGATGTCCATGTCGATATCATGGATTATATACAGCCCGCGCATTGTACCGAGACACAATTCCGAACCATGTGGACAGAATTCGAATGGGAGAACAAAGTCAACATCAACTCCAAGGCCAAGTCCCTCCGCGAATTCCTGACGCAGTTGATGGCTTGCACAAACATGACATGCCTGACGCCGGAGGCTTCAATGAAGGGTGATTGTCAATTCTTGAGCGCTAATCTGTACGCTCGCAGTGTCTTTGGTAAGTAAAACGCCAATCATCTGATTTAGCTGCATGTACTGATTTTTGTGTAGGTGAAGATGCGTTGGCCAATCTCAGTATTGAGAAGGAAGGTGAGGACGGGCCAGTCACAGGCTTTGTTCGAATACGAAGCCGGTCTCAAGGCCTTGCGTTGAGCCTCGGGTCTTTGAAAGGACTCAACAAAGTTGGAGCATCAAATTGAGCAGAACGATAGGAATCTGGTACTCTTTAGGGATGCGATGCCGCTTCCACCTACACAATAACCACGCCGCGGCGTCACCGCTGGCTGTCCGATGACTCCGCTTGAACCGAGCCCCGACTCTTGATCGTGTTGACGACAACCGGACATTTTCGATCTGAGTAGACCTTGTCCAGTTATGAGGCACGGCCTAAAAGTTGTTGGAGTGTTTGGTGCTGTAACGTATGTCTCTACTCGTGCTTCAGAGTCTACGAGTAGCTTGTCATAGGATGATGCAATGGATCACGAAACGGGCATCAGTGCGGCACTCTCCCTACAAGCCACTTCTTCTTACGGAGTCTGGCACCATCTGTTTAGTATTTTACACAAGAAACCGGTGACGAAATTCGTAATGTGCAGTGTAGCTAGCTCGCTAGGTGTTGTTCAGGCACCGTAGGTCCGTGACTCTTTTATAAAAATAATATTTTAAATGATATACTGCCCTATTCGCCTGAGTGGTCGATCACCCGTGACACCCGCTTCCTACTCGAGGCAACCGCGGTTGCTTACTATACACCTAATCCACGCCCGCCAACTGACCGTCAGCTAGGCAAGCTTCAATATGCTTTCTACGCTCGATGGCCCCTTCATCCATTGCTGACAGTGATCCATTCAAGGATCCCATAGTCCCAGCGGCCGAGCTCGACTTTGTCGGCGACTCGACCCTCCTGGTAGGTCGCGATGCCTCATTGACGCTGGCCACAGATTCCCTGATCGTACTCGGTAGGCCGGCCTTTGCAACCTCTTCTTTCTCGTATGACAAGGCTTATAACGGTATAGACGAGCATTTACGAAGGAGGGAAGCCTTCAACTGTTGCGGTCTTTTGCCCACCGGTAGTTACGCCCTTGACTGTAACGCCCCGCAGCATCTGACTGGCGCTTCCAGGCTCTAAGACCACGCGGGCTATACCCTTTTTTAACGTCTTATGGGCAGAATTGTCAGACTACGAGATTTCGATCACCTATGCGGGGCCGACCTCGAAGAATGTGGTCAGAGTCACATCCATCAACTACCTAGTCGAGAAGACAGATCGACGTCAAGCGAATGCCTGGGTCGCCAAGCTTCTGGATCGAGCCTACGGCGAGTCTCAGCGAAGGAAAAGAATCAAAGTCCTCATAAATCCATTTGGTGGTAAGGGCAGCGCGCAAAAGTGGTATCTCCGGGATATTGAGCCCATCTTCGCCGCTGCTCGCTGTGAGCTTGACGTGGAACGGACGGCATACAGGGGACATGCTGTGGAGATAGCTGAACAGCTGGACCTCGACAGGTATGACGTGATCGCGTCATGCTCCGGTGACGGTTTGCCCCACGAAGTCTTCAATGGTTTAGGAAAGAGGAGAGATGCAAGACGCGCGCTGTTTAAAATTGCTGTCGTGCAACTGCCATGTGGGACTGGCAACGCGATGAGCATCAATCTAAATGGAACGGATAGTACAAGCATGGCTGCGCTGTGTATCGTCAAAGGAATCCGCACGCCGCTTGATCTCGTCTCTATTACTCAGGGCGACAAACGGACATTATCCTTCCTTTCTCAAGCAGTCGGCGTCGTGGCAGAGGCAGACCTTGGCACAGAGAACATACGGTGGATGGGAAGTGCAAGATTTACATATGGCTTCTTGGTCCGCATCATGGGAAAGACTGTGTACCCTTGCGATATAGCTGTCAAAGTCGATATACCTACAAAAGCGGCAATCCGAGAGCATTACAGGAAGGAACTCAGTAACCACGCGAATAATGAATCCCGTCGTGGCTCTCTGGAGAGTGACAACGATGGCCTGCCAGAGTTGAAGTTCGGCTCTGTCAAAGATCCTCTGCCTTCCGACTGGTCTCTTGTCCCCTACGATACTCTGGGCAACTTCTACTGCGGCAACATGGCATACATGGCGCCTGACGCCAACTTCTTTCCAGCTTCGCTGCCAAACGATGGCCATGTGGACCTTGTTACCATCGACGGCGACATCAAGCGAACCGCTGCCATTCAGTGTCTATTAGCGGCTGAGAGCGGTAAGTTCTTCGACGTGCCGCAAGTGGAGTACCGCAAGATAAGTGGTTATCGGATCATACCTAAAGGCGAGAAGCACGGTCATATTAGCATCGATGGGGAGAGTTTCCCTTTCCAGCCATTCCAAGCGGAGGTGCATAAAGGACTGGCGACGGTCCTAAGTCGGACTGGGCATCTTTACGAAGCAAAAGGCGTGGCAACCAAAACAGGGGAGTAGGCGTTCGTGAGCTGTATAATTTGGGAGCATGATACCAGGACAGATGGCGTTTTCAACAGCATTCGGGGCGCTATAGTGTAGGCACTAGCATCAATCTCGTGAAGTTTCTCGGATTTTGGAACAATCCCGCAACTCCTCCACAGTAACCTTCAATGGGGTATCTTTCTATATCGCAAACGCCAATGCCTTCTCTTGCTTGAGCCGTGGTCTGTCACGACCAGTATGTACTTCACGACCCAGATCTCAGTCCCCAAACCCTCCCCATTCTTCGTCGCCCGTCTCATTCTGATCACATTTATCTTGTATCACCTCAGCCCCGCCTCCCGCAGCACTAGCTCCAACCGTCCATTGCTGGAGCCTCTCGTCCCTGAGTGCCTCTTTTGCCCTCTGCCGTAATACCTTCGTCTTCCCCTCCCTCGCTAATCTCTGCACTAGCCTCATAACCCTTTCCAGCATCCCCTCCGGCATCCTCTCCTCTTGCCCTTCCAGTCCATCCACCCAAACATCCAGCACGTGATACCGCAACCCATCAGGCACCTTCGCACCCACATTCCCATCCACGGCCTCCATCCCCGTACTCAACGGCACCTCCTCCACCACCCGCAGATACCCCTCCACCAACCCCTCTTCCCACCCCTTCATCGCCAAACACTGAAACGCCCCCTGTACATAACACCGACACAGCAAGAGATATTTATCGAGCCGCAACCCCGGGATGGCGCTCCACTGCCCCGCCATCGTTATCCAGAACGCGCGCACAAATCCCAGGAAGGTGTCTTCTGGGAGGGTTTGGAGGAGGGAGGTCAGGGAACGACAGAGGCGCTGTTGGGGGAGAGGGCGGTCGGTGTGGAAGACGCAGTAGAAGAGGCTTTTCCAGATTTTGAGGAGGTCGAGGGGGGTGAAGGTTCGGGTGGGGGTGGAGAGGTAGGTTTGGAGGGAGGTGAGGGCGGCGTCGCGGGTGGGGCGGTCGGAGGAGACGAGGGATTTGAGGAAGGGAGAGAGGTCGGGGGTGGTGGTGCTGTCCATGGTGGGAGCTTGTGTAGAGGATAGGATGGCGGTGGGATGGCGAGGGATTGCGGAATGTGTAAAGTGCGAGCTAGCCCAATAGAGTTAGACTAGGTGCCTTTTTGGGGGGATTTTCTGAGACCAATCGTTGGGATCGGACGATATGGAGTTCGATATCAATGCCCAAAGAGACGAATTCCGGACGCCTCGAAGAGAATCACGTTTCTACGTTTGCACGCTTTGACGATTGGCCGACGTTGGAGGACTGGCCGCACATGATAGGGTAGAATTGTTATTTCACTCGACCATTGCCCCTTCTTGAGAGCATCCTTATTCTCGAGTACTCATTCCAGACTTCAATAGCCATTGAGAAGACTTTGATGAATCTTGCCGATATCAATCCTGAGGTAAGAACCGTAAGATATCGGCGGTCTTGAGACGAGAAAAGCGTCTTGCAACTCTGATCTCCCCATGTCTTTCAACGTGCTTGCGAGTAGGCAGAGCATTGAATCGAGTGTCAATCTTTGCAGATAATGGACTGCTGAAGCAAAACCCGGCGGGTTTTGCAATTTGGACAGATTGAAGCATTGCAACCCCGGCAATCGTTTTCTCAGGAAGCGAAAACAAAGACTGTGTTCTTGGGGAGAAGAAAATTCGGTATCGCAGCTGTCTCTATCTTTCGAGGTATGCCGAGTTGCCATAGAGCTTTTGGGAACAGGTCAAAAGCATTTTATATCCTGCTGAGTAGGTAAAGCCCTACTTGTAGGGAAAGGGGGAAATGTTGAGAAATGCTTGATTTGCTGGCGGAATGTATCAAAATGGCCTTCATACACAGGTGAAAAACACTTTGGTAACAAGTCAACGATTGTTGTCACGAGTTCACGACTACAGAAGGCATTGGTGTGCCAATTGGTTCTGGAATTCAGCAGGAAAAACAGCCTGAAGGTTGATTTAGACTTCACGGGCCGCTCGCCTAGACGACGGCGTCTGTGCCTTTCTGCGCTAGCCGCGGAACGCCTTACGCTTTTAGGCTACTGGAACTGGCTTCCGCAGGCCAGAGGTCTGCCTTGATATAAAAGTCTTCTTGGAACGCCAGGAAATAGATTTCACAAATCAAGTTGAAATTTAGTAGAGTCTTCAATGCAATATTCTGTTATCCTAACTTATAGATAATGTCTTGAATACAAAGTACGGAACGAAGTATCTAGCATAAAATATGCTTATTTATGCTAGAGTGAATAGTCCTAGCATATTTACAGATGACGTAATCTAGCCAAGTCAAGATCACAATTGTCTTGAACTCACTACTCTTACTATATCAACAATCTGCAACAGCTTCAATAGCTTCTTTCAAACCATTAATGCTGGAAAGCCTGGAAAGAACACTTTGATCTGGAATTCATCTGCTATTGCAAGTTCTTAAGGTGTGTTAAACTTGCATGCAGCAATATTAAGTGTTCACGTTGATTTCTGGACTGCTGCCAGTCCTAAAAGCTTGATTTAGCAATAATGTTGCTGACTCTGCTTTTTAGATGGCTTCAACAGCTAACACTAAGTCTGCAAAACCTATGTAAGTTATTATTGCATCTACTAGAAGGCTAACAAAGTCGTGGCTACTAACCTGAACATCAGTAATCTCATACAGCAAACCCTACACTCAAATATAGTCGATCTTACACTCAGCGATGATGAGCCGGAAATCAACAAAACGGTGAAACGTAATGGTTCTCATTTAGCTCCTTCAACTACACCAGACAAAAAACACCGGCTTGGAAATGGCACCTCTCACTCCCCGTCATCGCCTCTGCTGCCTATACGCAGCGCCATTAAACAACGAATTCCAGAGAAAAACATCCGAACCCTAGCATATTACCCAGATGGACCTAGTCTGACTCCACCGAAAAACCTTTACGCAAACGTTTTGGTGAAGCCTCAGCTACATCTTACTCCGAGAACAGCCGCAGGCTTCGACACATCTAACAATGCTCGTCCTCCCGTTACGTTAGATAAACATGTGCTTAGAAAGCAAGTGAAGGCCAATCTGAGCGTCCTGAAAGGTCCCAAAGTCAAGATCATCAATGCAATCGATCAGACCTCTCCGCCCGTCGACTTCGCCTTTATTAACGAAAATGTAGTGGGCGAAGGCGTTGAGAAAGTTCCTGAAGAGTTTATGATTGGGTGCCAGTGCAGGAAGGATAACGGGCGTAACATAGGTGAGAAAAGATCAACAATCTGCAAATCCCCTTCACTAACGTTTAACAAGGATGTGAGCATCTAAAGTGCTTATGCGTGCAATCGCAAGAACCCGATGCTATAACAGGAAAGCGCCACTTTCCTTACTCAGCCAGCGATAAGGACTACGGGTCCTTGCGCGGTGTTTGGCTTAAAGGGCGACGACATATCTACGAATGCAATTCCAATTGTAGTTGCGACGATAGGTGCAAGAACCGTGTCGTTCAACATGGACGAATGGCGAATCTAGAGATTGTCAAGACCACAAACCGTGGATGGGGTAAGTTCGGGCCACAAATCGTACTCTTCCGATACTAGTCGCTGACAGGCTCAGGCTTGCGATGTCCTGTGCCTCTATTGAAGGGGCAATTTATCGACACGTATCGCGGCGAGATCATCACGAACGACGAGTCTAATCGTCGCAATGAATCGCGCGAAACCGGCAGCGACAACTACATGTTTGGTCTAGACAAGCTTTGCGCAGATGTTCCAGAAACCATTACCAAGACCGAGTTTCTAGACAACTATCCAGACAAGAAGCAATGGCACCGCGATCTCGTCAAAAGCGGCGAGTACGAGGTCCACAAGAACGACGAAGGGCAGAAGATGTGGCGCCATCCTCTCTACAGCGAACCCAAATACTCCATCGATGGTATGCATATGGGTGGGCCGACACGCTTCATCAACCATTCATGCGAGCCAAATTGCGCCATCTACACAGTTTCGTACAACCATTCCGACGAGCACATCTACGAACTCGCCTTTTTCGCCAAGGAAGACATATACGCGAACGAAGAACTTACCTTTGACTACAAGGACAACGACACCGAAGTCATCACCGACGCTAAGGCAGACGAACTGGAAAAGCAGAGCGGAGAGAGACCCACCAAATGTCTCTGTGGCAGTGAGTGCTGCCGTGGGTACTTCTTCTCTCACTAGAACAGGCAGTCATGGCGGGGAAGCGGGATTTCACAGTCTAGTATGATATCTAGCTGGAGGACTGTGAGGAGATAGTGTTGCTAGGGGCAGCTACAGAGTCGGGAAGACGGCTTTTCGGAGTTTAGCTTGATATTCAGCAGGCGGACTAGGAAGAGACAGCATTGCTACGAGCTTTTCAAATGCTAGGGAAAGCTGCTTCGGGTGAGATAGCTACATGAAACAAGATGCTATCTTCGATACTGCTCTACAGAGAAACACACATTCATTCGCTGTGAAGTGCAGTAGTGCCTTGCATTTTGCCTATATTGCTGTGGAAGTCCAAACGGAAAGCCTAATCCACGCACCCACGTTTTCACGTATCGCCAAGTCTCTTTTGGCAATACGTGAAAGCGTGAGTGCGTGCAACGGTTATTGTCATTTACAAATCAGATGTCAAACATCACTACATTCAAGGTCTGCAGTCTTAGACTGCTCCCTCGGATCTCTACAAGCCTTTGATATGCCTAATTCAAAAATTTCAACCTCCTTCCCAGAATCCACCCAGGCTCAACATCCAAAACCCACTTCACGACTTCACTCCTCCAAGTCACCGTGCAATTGTCAAGCTCTCAGCAGCTGAAAAGGCCTACACAAAGTATCATCATCCTACCCAACGCACCAGATCTTCCGTAATAATTCCTATACCCTCCCTCAACACCCTCCATCACAAACCAACAGACTCCCATGCCCACTCCCCTTTCACCCACCTCCACCCCCTGTGACCCAACATCTCCCGCGCCTTTCAAGCACCTCCCCAATACCCAGCACACCCCACTCCGCCTCCCCCACTCTGAAATCCATAACCCCCATCCCCCACTCCCCAAATGTCCCGACTCTCCTCCCTCTCCCCCATCGCTGCCATGCCTCGCTCAGCACTCCGCATCGAATCCATGCTGCGTGTGGAGCTACTTCTCGATCGTGTCTTCGCGCTCTTATTCCGGGAAGGTGCTTTGAAGCAGCTGAAGGAGGAGTGGCTGGGATGAGCGGTATAGATTGTGCATGTGGGCGTACGTGGGAATGGAGAAAATGGGGTCGCTGGAAAGTGAATGGGTAGTGAGGGGTCTGTGGGTGGGATCATACGGAGGAGGAGGAGATGCGACGGCGAAGCGATCGTTGCAGGCGGAGGACGGAGTAGTTGGAGAAGGGGGAGCGCATGGTTTGGGGCGGTGTGTAGGGTGTTCGGGGGAGGTTCGTCCTAGGGCGTGTGGTGGTCAGTAGGACGATTGTTTAGCAGAGTCGGAAGATGATGCTCGCGAGAATGAGACGAATCAGACAGAAGGATTATGTACCTTAGATTCGAGATCTGAGGCCTATGGGACGGGTGCAGCGGAGCGATGGACAAGCTCTAAAAGAGAGATGTAGCATCAATAAAAAAAATTGAGATGTGACATGCTATTCGCAAGCACTACCAAAGTCCCGAAGCATGAATTATCAGACCGATATCTACCATGGCTCTAGAAAAGTACTCGTACAATATATGTATAAGAAAGTGTATCCAAGCCTGTCAACTCAGTCCGTCAATGCAACTCCACTCGCTTGTTCCAGATGGGCTATCCATGATGGTTCGCACTCCTGCAAAGAAGTATGAAGATTCATGATAGAGCTTGATGCGTGATAATGGGCTAAGGACGTTTGTTCCTGCGTCTCTGTCGTTTCCGCACCAGGCAACCAACATGTCCTCTGCAGCTGCAACTCTCGCTGCTACAATTTCAATTTGAATTCGTGGCGTTATTCCATTGCATGAGCGGGCGCTTTCTATGTGGCGAGCCGTAGTGTGGGGTGAGTAGACTTTGTTGCAAGAGAAGCCAGGGCCTGCAACGTGGGGCGTATGAGTGTGTGGCGGGATACGCTTGAGGTTTACTGGTTTGTGCTATGGTTGATTGAGTAGGTTGGGAAAGTTTGTGACACTTCGATTCAAGAATAGTCTTGGAAGAGTGCTCCAACTCAAGCCTGCAATATACCCGTGGTCTGAATGGGAAGTTTTGCTACCTGGCTTTTCCGTATCCAGATGTATCTAAATACTGCGGTCCGAGGGACAGCTGCTGAAAATTAGATATATGCTCTTATAGTACTTACTGACAATGCTATATGCCTATACCACGCATCTACCCTGAAGCCTCGCGCACGAGGACTGCCGAATCAATCTTCGCGCCAACGTCTCCCAACACCAGGCCCAGCTGTACACAATGGGACCGGATTGTTCCCCAACGCCCCTTGTCCCAAGCGTTCGCTATGCAGGAAAGCAATCCCCATCCAGGTACCAATGCAAAGATTGCCCTTTACCCTCGAAGTTATTCATACATTCCTTCCCTTGCGCCACCCATTCTCCTATAGCCGTTTCGATCGTTCAATCGTTGATGTAACCCCAATGCTTACGTTCCTCCCGACGAACCGCCTCCGCGTCTCCTTCTCGTTCCATTCCTACCTAATGTGAAACTTCTTCGGATACTCTCGCCCCAGGCACTTTCATCAAAGACCTGTAGCACGTCTTTGTTGACGGAGCTCGCTGCTCGGCTTCGTGCAGCCGGCCGCGCATCTCCTGGATCAGAAATATCGTCAATTGTCCTTTGAAAGCCGCTGCTGCCGCCAGCGCTGCTTCCGCCGGAGTGAGAGGGTCTATGCGCTGATAAGGACAGCCTGTTGACGGAGAGCGATTGTCTTTGAGGCGCGAGCTGTGGGCTCACAGTGTAGCTTCGATCTGACGCCGCAGGTGAAGGTGTTCTGGAGTCATCACGTCGACGCAATCTGCCGCTGTCTAGAGTGGACCGACGGCTTCTGTTGTCACTAATTGGTATGCCAGGTTGTGAAGCGAGTTGAGGGGAGACATTTGATGCCGAAGTGATCTGCGGAGAGAACTCGTTGTCTTGCGGCGACACGACGTCCTGATCATCAACGAAAATCTCCGGCACCGCAAATTGTGGAACATTTGTCATGCGAGCCGAGTGTCGCAAGTCAAGTCGAGATCGAAATTGTCGGCTCCAGAACATGGTGTCAAAGAATCCTTTGACGATTCGGCGGTTGACCTCTTCCTCGACCCGCTGGAGGCGCGCGCGGCGTCTTAGGAACTCCTCAAGCTTCAAGCTCTTGCTATCCGAGATGATGTTGTGATGAGCCAGGATCATGAGACAGGCAGTGAAGTTGACGCCTCGGTCAGTTGGTGCATGAACTATCACCTCCTGGAAGAAAAGCTCCAGTCGTTGCCTTCTTCGCTGTATGTCTTCAACATCTATCGTTCGCAAGCGATCGTTCAAGCGCACAAGATCGACGCCATGAACCACGCCTGGTGGTGGTGTCTCAGTTCCTCTATGTTCCTCGACCTTGCAATCCTGCAAAATGCTATAGACGCTATGCTCATCTTTGTATATTCGCATTTCGAAGACCCCTGACAATTCCTGCACTAATTAGCATTGGCGGTTTCTAAGTAGAGGTGTCTATGACTCACTCCGAGTAGCCTGGGGAATGTCTCCTTAGAAATGTAGCCAGTACCGTCGGGGTCGAAAGTTGCCCAAGCCTGCTTGAATCTCCTTATCTCATTGCGGCTGAGTATGAACATGCCGCTGCTCCTTTGATACACGTAGGAGAAACTCTCAAAGATGAGCGACACGAACAAACTCACGAAGATATACATGCTCAGAATGTTCCAAGAGATGAATAGAGTCCGGGCCCAAGCTGCACTTCCGCAGTCACTCAGAGAAAATTGACCCTCAACGAAGACACAGTTTGGGGGCTCCATCTTTGCAAAGTCCTCCATGATCGTATTCCAACCTTCTCCACAGCTCATGCGGAAAAGAAGAATAAGAGCCTTCGGGACATTGCGAAAATTGAGGTTGCCGTTTTCACCAGCCCCAAATCTCGTAAGACCGAAGATTTGCGTCAATGCAATAGCGTAAACCAGGAATAGCACGACCCATGTTGCCAAGAGATTGGCTATAGCAGTGAAACAAGCTGCGGCTGTCTTGAATAGCTGGTCCAATTGGTTGTTACGTGGTATGAGAAGGAGAGCGATGGAAACCAAGAAATACTTGTGTAGCTGACGATTGTAGTTGTTGTTGTGTTGTGGAAGTGTGAGGAGGGTGGTGATCACAGTACCGAGAACAGAGAACAGAGCATAAAGATCCCATGAACTCCGCCTGAATCGCGTCCATGTTAGTCCGGCTATCCGGATAGCGATATTGGTGATATATATGAGCGTGAAAGCCAGGAAAAGGTAGTCTGCAGACGTGTCAGGCATGGAAAGTTGGTAGAATAGCGCTCGGCTGTACTTACTTCTTATGGATTCCCACCAATGGACCTCTGGGTAGAACTCCAGGAGCAAGAGGATCAGGTGAAGGAACAGTACGCCAGTCACGAATCTTTGCCATTTTCCATGTTTCTTGACTGCTATCCGATAGCACCAAAGCCGCCACTTCCGCTCTGTCCTTTGAGAGGGGCGTTTGGAAGGCGAAATCTGCCGCAGTAGTTTACGCAATTCAAGCCACGAGCGTTGTTCGGCTGTCAGGAATGCCACTCCGGTTTGTTCTGTATAGTTTCGCATAAAAACGGATACGAACAATGTCAGCACAAATACAGATCCCAACAGGTTGAAGATGATGAAAAACACAGCGTTGCCCTGGGACTGATATTCACTAGGATTGTTCCCAATCCCAGCGGCGGACATAGCGCTCCACATCACATCGATCCAGCCTTCTTGTGAGACGATCTGGAAAAGAATGGATAGTGAGCTTCCAAAATTATCAAAATTGTAGTACGGATTGGCGACTTGTCGTGGGGATAGAACGTTCCAATTAAAGGGCGTACTATCAAATTCGCCGACACAGTTGGATAAGTTCTGATTTGAGTTATCATTGCAGGCCAGCAACTGACCATTGAAGATATTTAGTCCATAAATGGCGAAGGGGATCAATAAGCTGAGGGACACGAACGCAGCCTGATTGCGATCAACAGCTTTTCAGAAATTCGTAAGGGATAAGGACTTACTGAAACGACTTTCCACCCTCCCAAGATAATCACAGAGTGAAAGGTATCTCTTGCGCTGTCGCTTACGTTGAGCAGTCTCAAGGCCCTTAGCGCTTTGAAAGCACCGACTGCCCGCGACACAACACCATCTGCGGAAAGTGACGCAGCAACGTTTATCCATAGAGTAATGAGGACCAAACCGTCGATGAAGCCCCACGACCCTCTGAAATACGCATTTGGGGTCCAGAAGAAGCCATCGGCAATCACTTTGACGATTGCCTCAATCGTGAAAATCATGGCAAAGGCCAAGTCCGTCCACACATACCAATTCCGGTTACTAGGCAGCTCGGAATACTCTTTCTGGTACAATGGGGTCGATATACAAGCCAGCAGAACCATGGCAACAATGGCTGCGTAGATGAATGCCGAAAACGAGTACCACACAGGCTTCAGAGGATCGACGCCCTGGATGCGTTGGCTACCTCGTCCCGGTCCGACGATACGTTGACAGAATCTCCGAATTGTGTCATTGGGCCGGAAGATGAACAAAGACACGTTATAGGTCGGGTGTTCCTGAAGATACTGTCTTTGAGCACGCTTCCGCTGATCCTGTGCGGAAACGACTTCTCTTGCCATGGTTCGAGGATCTAGCTCGTCATATGCACGAGAGAATTGCAAGCGCGAATAAAATGGATTCGGCTCTCGTTGATGCAGAACTCTGCGCATCTTGCCCCAGACCGCCGAAAAAGGCCCAGGCTTGATAGTACCCGCCGAGTCACCATTCTTCGATGTTGCATCCGTATTGGTGTCATCTGCGGGTCCGAGCTGCTTATCAAGAAAGTCACGGACCACAGCATCCTTGGTAAGCATATCCATTGTAGCTGGGCCGTAGTCGAGGGGATCTCTGTGACGCTCTGGATCACGGCCAAACTTGAAAATCGTAGACAGTGAAAGGTTCCCGTGTGAAGATCCACTAAGCTCCTTCTGATGAAGGAAAGCCTTCACTTGCTCAAGCCGTTTCTCGTCTTCAGTAACATCGAAATTCTCCTGTATGACCGCGATAAACATGTTCAGTACGATGAAATTTGCCAGGATGAACCAAAGGACGAAAAAGGTTGCACCAATCCAGGAGGTGTGCGATGTGAACTCGTATTGTGTGGAATTATACATGAGTATCGTCCAATTCTCGCTAGACAAGACCTGATACATCCCGATAAAAGAATTGTATATGTCCGAAAAGGTAACGTGAATGGATGTTCCTGATGAGTCGTTTTCCGGAAATTGACCTCGGAATATCTGGACCGCGAAGATCGCTGTAAGAAACGTAATGAGGAACACGAAGACTACCAGGTTGAGCAGACCGGTAACGTTACCCAGAACGGTCAACTGTTTCAACATGTCAGAACACTGTGAGTTGTCCAAGATGAGGGTAGCCTTACAATGAGTTGGCGCGTCAATGACACTGCAAGGACAACGCGGTATATCCGGACTATTTGAAAGAAAGTCAACCATGCATAGGGTTGCTTGGCTCGATGTACAGATGGAAGCTGCATGATAGCGGTGATTACCGCGAGGACAAGATCCACCCAATTCCGTGGACTCGTGTGAAAGTTTCTCCAGTCACACAGGAATCGAAGGCAAATTTCGAATATAAGAACCAAAGTAACGACCGTTTCGCATTTGTTGATGAAATTCTCACGACTTGGACCCATGTCTGCGCTTCGTAGAGCTTGTACGACCAGATCAAAGACGATGATGATGATCCATAGCCAATAAGTTTTTTCATAGTAGCGCATCAGAGGACCGACTCTCTTGATTGGTTCCGAATCCATTTCTTCGTCCGGAAGTCGAATCTGCTCATCATCTGTGGTGAACGCACTGGTCTTACTTTCTTCTCGTATAACTTGAAATGAGGACGTAATGACCGCAACGAGCAGGTTCATTAGCCAGAGACTCATAATAACAATACCAAAGGCGAAGTATAGCGCTGCAGCAAGAAAGTCGCTGTTGGTCATGTAGTACAAAATATCAGAGAAGGTGTTAGAACTCATGATTACAAAAACAAGCTGCAGCGACTGTAAAATGTTGTCAAAGCTGACAGTTCCATTGTACGGATTGTCTCCTTCTAGGCAAAGCGATAGTCGTGGGCAGAGGTAGCCCTTGTGAGAATGGGTCCCATTCGTAATTCCGTCAGCTTTAAGCCAGGGCCAGGGATCCCCCGTGGTAGCGTTGATGTACCCGCCACACAGTGGATTGTTTCCTGGCGCAACGTTCTGCGAATATGAGACGTATGGCTGGCCGGAGCGGAACTTCTCGATGTCGTCAAACCAGACGCACGAGCGTCGAAAGGATGATTTGAAGCTTTGGACGCCCACAATAGCAAACAATAACCAGAAGAAGCCGATTAAGAAAGCCACGTTGACTAGGAGAGGAGCCGCTCGTTTGAGACTTCGTAGAATGACCTACACCCATGTTAGTATGTACTATTAGAGTGTGTGTATAGTTGCGGGCTGGCGAGGGGGGTTTCTGCTAGAAGACATACGGAAGTGCCACTGGTTAAACCAAGAAGCCTCAGAATGCGGAGACAGCTCAACATTCGAAACACGTATATGTGCCGCCAGGACTCGATCTCCGCCAAGTCGAGCGCGAAGGAGATCCAGAATGACACTACAGCCACGAAATCAAGTCTGTTGAACCCATGTCGCAAAAACGCCCTCCTTGCAAGGCGGACCCGCTGTTGCTGGCGGGTGTGACCTGGTTGATCAATTTGGGCTTGTGTGCTTGTGAAAGTCCTAATGATCGAAGGTGCGGGATCAGCAGTGTTGGCAGCCTTTTTGCCTGCCGTTTGCTGTTGTCTGTGGGGCACGAAGAAATTCATACACCTATCAATCAAGGCTCGTTTGATGCCCAAATCCCAATCGACAGTACTGTACTCTTCAGCATTCTTGACGAAACCAGAGACTAACACGCGAGCAAAGATCTCCACAGTATAGATGACGAACAATACCAGGAGTGCAAAGTCAACCCAAGACGATCCCCACCCCTTTGGCCTACCCTTATAACTCAGTTTAGGTGCTGAATCGACGGCGAGAACGATCGTTTGAACGAAAATAAGTATTAATATTATAGGCTCCGTGACAGGGTGTACAAGCATTTCACAGAGTCGCAACCTGATCCAGTTATTCGGTGGGAAGACCCCTAAGCTTTTCCCTTTCAGAGGGTTTGGGTTTTGTGTCCGGTCGTCTGATTCTCGACATACAGCAACGACATGAGGACGAGATTTTTCCAATGGTGTCGAAGCATCCGCTGGATCTTCAATGCCATAATCGATGTATGCTGGGAATGACGGTGGTGCCTCCAATCGAGCGTCCCGAGCAGGTTGCCGGCGGATGCTCTGTTCAACGATTTCTGGTTCGTTGCTGAGGTTGACAACACGTTGCGACATCTTACGCACCATAGTCCCTGCTCTCGAAAGAGGCGATGCTGAGCCAGATACTGACAATGACCTGCTCATGGATCTTGCACTGTAGGTTGATGGTGGCCTTAGCCCAGCCTCTGCATTGATGAGGTCGTCACCAAGGCGGGATGTAGATCTGCTATGTCTCGAAGCAGACGGAGCCGTCGCCGGCGCGCCGCTCATTGGCTGCAAGAACCGTGTATCTGTTAAAGGAGTCATATCGTTTTCTGTGGGCGAAAAGGAGTTTTCTTCCGTGTCAGTTCTTGTTACAGGAATTGCAAAGGGCGTTGTAGTATCTGATTCCGTAATGACGTTAAGCGTGCTTGCTCTTCTCCCACTCACAAGCGTAGAAGGTGCGGGCGACCTAGACATAGGGGGGCCAGTGTTGTCAAAGCTCAAGCCGACCGAGCCCATCGCTGTCTGGAAGTCCCCTGGATTGACCGGAGAGACTTCACCATCGTCGTAAGGTGCGGCTTGATGGACAATTCTTGGCGTTGTGACGTGAGGTATACCTGGAGTCGCCCTCTCCGGAGACCCCTCGACGACCCGCTCATATCGTCCAGTGGTAGACACCCGTCCCCGGAAGGGCTGCCTATTGCCCAACAGTGATCCTCTTCTTCTTCCTATAAAGCTTCTGCGTTCATCACCCCAACCATCGTCATCATTTGGCGTATCGGGCGGTCTCGAAAGATCTTGTAGAGGTATCGACTGTCGCCGTAAATGGTGGTGTGGCGAGCCACGGTCCGATGACATCGCGACACGAGTATTATGGAGAGCTGGGAGCAAGCCCGCCCCCCATTGTTGGGATGTCAAGGACAAACGCCACCTATCATTGCTGCATTTGTCGTCTGGTGCGGCGTGGACGGTAGGGGTCAACGATCTGATGTGGTTTGGTGCTCCGTGTTGGAGCTTTGTCGCTGGATAATAGTATCTTTTGAACCAACTCCGCAGTTGTAAGATGATTGGCTTGGTGACGCGATAAAAAGCTGGCAATGCTAACACGAATTCCTCCTTTTCGTGCTCGTAAGCTGCTTCTAGGTCGCCGCTCGCGACACCCCTGTCAATCAAAGGTCCCGTTTCAGCCTAGTTTGAGATGTCACGTGGATTTTAAGAGAAGGATCTTTGGATTCATGCGCCGTGACAGAGACAATCTTTAGTTATTTACGTTAACCGTGGGCTTCACCCTACCAAGAGTCCGAGACGAGGAGTAGGTCTCATATTTGAGATGGGCTTAAGAGCTAGTGGTAGAGCATGTATGGAAATTCTGAGGACTTCCGTTGGTTTACTGCCAGAGCGGTTACATATAAATGCTCTAGTACTATATGTACAAGAAGCTCAACCTGCTAAAGTCGTAGCATCAGAGACCTTGCGTGACTATCATATACACTGCGGCATCAATCGCCTTGACTTCTGAAACAACGCCCAAGCATCGCCCATTACCGATGTACTGGCCGTGGAGTACGAATCAGAAAGTCAAACTCAGACTCAAAGCTCGTCGGTATTATGTCCAAAACACATCCATGGGCATAATGCACCTTCAAGCGCCCGGCCGATATCATGGTACAGCACTCCGTACTCCGGATACCTTAGAGGAGGGGTATAAAGCTGCACGCTTATTAAAATACAAGAGCGTTGACGACATGGCCCTCTCGCCAACCCTGCGCCTGCAGAGTCTCTCCATCCTTGAAGATTCTGCCAAGGTATGCTATTTTGACCTTTCCTTTGCCTGGGATCTAGTGACATATTAGCAGTATCGGGAGGCTAAAGACAGACTTTCTCTGACATTTGCTTCTTCTTGTATCCTGCGCACCAGAGTCCGGACGTTCTGGTCCTTCCCCATCGAAACCGTGATATCAGGACCGCCTCTGTCACTTAACCGGGCTTTGATTCTGATCATGTCCTCGCTTTTGATGACGGCTTTGCCCTTCTCTTCTCTCCGTCTCTCCGTCTCCTCTTCGTCCGTGCCCTCGCGGTTGTCTTCTCCCTTCGTGAACTCATCTTGTGCATCGATGACGACGTTTTCCGGATCGTTGATGATATGCTCTGGGATCGTGTAAAGATTTCCAACTTCATCGTATGCACCATTAATGAGGTCGCCTGTAGGTACTGTAATTGCTGCAGCATCCAATATGCTCTGAGCGGTTGGAATGTCTCCCTCCGCCAACAGCCCAACGACAGCCTTAAGAACGGCCCATATCTCCTCTCGACCCGTGACCCTTGTATCGAAAAATTCGTTCCTTTCCCGGGTGAGCTCACTCCGCGTCCATCGCCTCTTCGATTTCCACAAATGCTGTCGTATAGGGGCGTTGAATTGTTCCCTTAAACCAATACGTCGCCGTGGTCGCGGCTGCTGTACGGGTTCATGACTTTGCGACGAGGTATGGGAGCTGGAGACTTCATGGTTACGTGGAAGAGAGGATGCTATCGCGTGGGAGGAGGATTCGCCATGTGTATTCGACGCTGGATATGGGGAAGGCGTCGGTCCATTGCTGGGGGTAGAATGACAGCAACCCTAGACGCACCGTCAGCAGCTGCTATTATACAGCTTCAAATAGTCGGATAGTGTGATCGCAAAGACCACAAGCAATTATACCTACCATGTCCACGATAGAGGTGGCGTGCAGAGTAGCAATCGAAGCTGATGATGATGCTAGGGTTCAATGAGTGGCATGTGGGCTATTACTGTTGCAGTCACTCCTATTGATACTGATGTACGGAAAAGAGTAAAAGATGTAAATTGATAGATATTTGGATCTTGGTAATAGTGTCGATGTTGTCGCAAACTGGACGACAACAAGTGCGACATCTTGAATCAAATGAAAGTACTGTCTCTTGGGTCCCACTTCCTCGTTGGATGGCCCTGAACGCCACTTGCGCCTCGGTCCTTCTCCACACGACTTTTCATAGGGGACCGGGACTAGCTGTTTCGGGATAACTGTCATGCTACGATACAGAGATTCCAGACATTGTGCGTTCCTGGCTCAATAGATACTTATGATACGTATTTGCTTTTCTCAATGTACTACCTTACACTGAGGCTATCTGGTTTGCCGATCTTACGGACAAAGCTACTTAATCGGCTAAGCTCCGAATAGGATTGGCTGTGGTGGAAAGAGTGCGGTCCACCATACTTCGCTTTCTTATCTCACAAACACGCTGCCAGAGTAGGTACTAATGTAACATACACAAAGAGAAAAGGGAGATGGAGAGCCAGAAGTATGGAGAATTGGGTTGAATATTTCTAGCTAGCAGAGTCCATTGACCAGTCCCATGCTCTGTCGATGTCTCTGTAGATCCTCGCAACCTAGTCCACTCCTCTGATCAACCTACGGCTCCGCCTGCTACAAGTCAGCGTTGCCTTATGGGGAGAAAAGTATGTCGGTGGTGCTGCATATAGACACCTTCTGGCAGTCCACCAAAGCGTACCTCACACTCAACGTACCTTCACAGCATACTTTCTCTGCGGAAAGTGCATCTGTCTCTTCTTCTGCTTCTCCGTTATGATCGTCGCCTCATGTTTTGTCAATCGCCTCCTAATCGCCCTTGTCTTCTTCGGACGTAGATCTAGTGGCGTATATTTCTTGCCTTTGTAGAGGATTCGAAGCTGGGTACGTTGCTGAGTGTTGATGTATGTGAGAACGCGGGCGATAGATTTTCGGAGGTCGTGGCTACAGGCAAGGTCAATCTCGGTTTCCGCCGATCGAAGTATCATGGGTCGATCTTCCGGCTCGAGGACAGGCACATCGGGATACACGCTGCTAGCTTACATCTTAGTCAATTTCGCAGCGGCACCACCTGATATCTTCTGGGTGCGTAGTTGACCAAGCTCTGTCTTCAGGTCGACAAGCTGCTTTTGCAGGTCCTCCTTGTTTCTACCCTTCAGCTGGGCTGACTTGACTTTGGATGACGACTAGACACACTGTCAGTAGGGTGTGGCCTCTTTTCTGTCAATAGCCTCACCATTGTGATTGTCGTCGCAGACCAGCGCTGAAGTGCTGAATGTCGTAGTGATTGTTGTTCAAAAGATTCAATGTGCGCCGAGTTCCTTGTACTAGCGCGAACTAAGCGAGGAAGCTATCCCGTGTTCGTCGTTACCGCTCGGGGATCACCATCCTCAAACTTTAGCATGCTGTCCTTCTTATCAGATCCCTTGAGTGCATGAGAATGCCCGGCTACATGAAGCTCGCAAAGCAGACAGCAGTATCAAAACCAAACGACCCCCACTCTTCACTATACTCATGTCCGGATCAACAGGCACCGGCTGGGCCCAGCTTCGCCAGCAAGCCAGATCCTTAGAAACACAGGTTCTTATATTGGAGACCTTTCAGATCCAGCTATATTGACGGTCGCTTCAGACAGAAACTCTATTCCACAAATACTCACAATTTTCACAAGCTCCCAACATCCCCCCTAAGCCATCGGAGGAGGAGCAGAATTGCGAAGCCGAAGTTCAAGATGTTCTCGAAAGAGTTCGTACCTTTGCCCACTCACACAATCTCATTCCACCATATCTGATGCTTCCCTCACCAGCGCGAAAACCTCGTATCTCAATTATCACGCCTCCTTGACTCAGAGTCCGTCCTCACGGCTTCCGCCCTCAAACAGAACAACCTTTCTCGGCATCGTGAAATACTCCTCGACCACCGACGTGAACTTGCTCGTTTAAGATCTTCAATCGCTGATGCGCGTTCTCGGGCGAACCTCCTTTCCAACGTTCGCAACGACATCTCTGCCTACCGTTCCTCAAATCCCGAAGCGGCCGAAGCAGATTACATGCTGGATGAACGACAGCGGATCGAGAACAGCCACAGTGTTGTAGATAGCGTATTGACTCAGGCGTATGCGGTTAATGAGGGTTTTGGGCAGCAGCGGGAAACACTGGCGAACATCAACAGGAGGATTGTTGGCGTAGCCAGTCAGGTGCCTGGCATTAATGGGCTGATTGGACGAATCGGAACCAAGAAGAGGCGAGATGGTATTATTCTTGGGAGCTTCATTGCATTCTGTTTCCTCACGCTGCTGTACTTTATGTGAAGCTAGCGGACTCATCATTCTGGGCCAAGCGTGGCGTTTGGCATATGCAGGGGTATCTGATATGGGCGTCTGGTCTTTCTTTCTTTATCTCTGTATAACATCACGCGTTCGCGGGAGCCACTATTTTCTCCGCCTGCTCTTGCGGCCGGACTCTCTTCACATAACGCCTCGCCTTGTCCGTCTCCCTCTCCTTTTTGAAAGCGTCAAGCAGCCTCCTCGCACTAGCCACCATCCCCTCCTTCTCCCTCCCTTCGGCCTCACCACTCCCAGCCCATCGTATTCTGCAGTCCCAATCCACCAAATACACGTAGCCCACCTTGCCATTGACAAAGCCCATATGCGTCCTCACATCTTCCGTCAATCCCCTCCTCACCACAAAATACCTCCCCCAGTCCTCGCTCATCCTAATATTTCTTAACCCGCGGACAAACATCCAAACCAGTGCTGCTCGCCCTCGTGTCTCCTCAACATTAATCTCAACCTTCTGAATCAGACGCGGCTGGGCTTTCAACAGTCGCACCAACTCAGGATTTTGCGCTTCGGAGAGGAAAGAGTCGGTCTGGCGCTGCGCCCATTGCCCGCTGTACACTAGCACAACGGACACTCTTCCTTGAAGCACGTCTGTGGTATCTTTATCCACCTTCCAACGGTCCACGAGCGTGTAGCCACGGAGATTGGGGAAGTAGAGCGCTTTGTCGGATTTGAAGAGTGTGCGAGGGCAGAGGAAGGTTTTGCCCTTGTGTTGCAGGTCGATGGACGTCCATTCGCGGAAGTAGGGCTTCGCTACAGCTCGTGTTCTGATATCCCGTTAGGCACTGCGGGTCCCATATCGCTAATGACTATAGATTTTAATAGAGAAGGGAAGAGAATGATGACACACAGCTGTCGCCGCCTAGCAAGATGCTTGTCATAATCGAAAAAATCATCGCGGCGCTGGCGCCAGGTCCGCGTGTCTATACCGGTATTCTCTCCGGGCTGTGGGGGCTTTAATTGGCCTATGGGCCGGTTAAGAGGTTGCGGGATATGGTGTTTGGAGGGAATGGGAAGCGGTTTTTGAGGGATGAGAGGGCGGATGATGGTCTCTGAGCTCGAGATCGAGGCCAAGCGGCATTGTTGCTGTAGGCTGCGGATGTGGGCTAGAAAAGTGATTTGGCGAGCGAGGAGATATGTTGTGCGAAGGTGGAGGGCAACTGGTTTGGACATTGTATGCTTTGGTCTAATAAGAGGGAAAACTGGAATCGAAGAAGACAATAAGTCTAGGGTTGTCCCAGGGCGGTCCAGGGGTCGGTTAATCTGAAGATGCCAAGCCCTGTCAGCCTTGTCATGCCGCGCAACGCTGGAAGGAAGGTACACATTTCAAACATATTCGGCTCTTTGAATAGGTTACACATACAAGTGGGTGTTCGCCCGAAATTTTCAGACGGCAGTCATTCTCCACCAGTATCCTCCATGGTCCTTTTGCTGCCACGGCAACGAGCTTCTCACGGACGCGTCCATTCGTCGATAGATGCAGGATGTCACTAGATAGGCAAGGGTACAGGCAATTCGAAGCTCGGACCTGACATGGCATCTCAGCCGTCAGCGGGGGCAAAGACGTCAAAATGGGGTTCATTCCTCACCGGACTGGAGTCGAGGCTCGATACCATTTTAGCAGACGAAGATGTAACCTCGAAACCCAAGGCAGATGGAGCAAAACCTGAGGTAGCGGAGGATAAAGCTGTGTTGACGGGTCCTAGAGCGCAACATACGGGGGCTAACAGTACAGACTACAATCCTCGAACTTCGCAGTTGGATAGGGTTGACGTACAGCAGGTCCGGCTCGCCCATCTTCCACCAGCAAAGCCCAAGATCGTCTCAACGAGCGGCTGGCGAAGGCAATTGCTAACAAAAATAGCCAAAAGGTGGGTGATAGCTCCGCTGCAGCTTCCAACTTGCCATCAAGAACGGCAAGCCCCGCCAATGTGGCATCAAGCCCAAGAGCTAGCACGGAATCAACGCCGGAGGTAGCGAAGGACTTTCAAGTCCTCAACATTGAGGATCCTCACTCGGTAAATGGAGGAGAGAGCGGTACTCGGTCACAGCAGACAAAAGCGTCGATCGTACATCCACCAGAGCCGGCCTTCGCTGAATCAGAGATGCCCCGCTCCTCAATGGACTCTCATAGATCTGCCTTGATCAGGCTATCCCTTGATCTGGAACAAACCGATCGAGACCGTATAGATCTATCCAAAGCCAACGGCCATGTACTCGAAGCGGTGCGGCGAACCCCAGACCAACATGAATCTGATATCAAACAATTGCGCTCAGACCATGAAACAGCCGAACTTAGACGCCAAGAGGAAACACACGAATTCCTCGAGCGGATTGATGCCTTGCAGTCAAAGCTACAATATCTTACGAAGGAAGCAGCAGAGACCGCCGAAAGGGCGTCTGCGAGCGCCACACCAGGTAGTGATAGTCAAAAACTAGCTGCAAAAGATGAGAAAATTGCGCTATTGATAGAAGAAGGACAGAAGCTCTCCCAAACTGAGTTGAAGCACATGAGTATCATCAGGAAATTGCGAGCTAAGTCTACAGAGGATGAGAAGGCGCTTGGGGAAACCAAACGGCGGGTGGAGAAATTCGAGCCAATTGCACGGGAAGCGCAAGATAGAGCGAAGAGAGCAGAGACTGCAGAGAGGCGGGCGACGGAGAGAACCAAGTCATTGGTAAAACTTGAAAACGACCTCGAAATCATGAGATCCGACCGGGATGCCAAAGTCATCGCTATGGACAGTTTGCAGAAGCAGCTCTCGGAAGCACTGATCGCTGCGCAAGAAGCGGAAGGGAAAGCTCAAGCCGAAGCCCTGGAAGTTGAAAGGAAGCGTACGGCAGTCCTTGCTGCCGAGCTTTCACAGCTCAGATCGGAAAAAGTCATGGCGGAGAAGAGATATACGACTGAGATCCGCGAGCTGAAGGAAAAGGCTGAGCGAGACAAGGAGCGAGCCAGGGTGACCGAGATCGAACGGCAAGGTGAACAGAACATCCTCGAAAGCCGGCTCGAAGCTTTCCGTGCTCGCGCCGAGGAGGCATCTGCCGGAGGCACAGGCGATGTCCAGGCCCAATCGCTTCGACAGGTCGAAACATTGCAGAATCAATATGCGGTTGCTAGTGAAAATTGGCAGGGCATTGAAGGGTCGTTGTTGGCACGGGTCACCACTCTAGAAAAGGAACGTGATGAAATCTCCAAACGAGAAACTGACGTGCGGCGAAAGGCTCGAGAGATGGTACGCATTATGCAGGTCAAGTTGAGGCCCAGCTGACAAACATGCACAGAACCTAAAATTCAGACGAACGGAAGAGGATCTCGAGAAGGTGACAGCCCGCTCACAGGGCATGCAGCACGACCTTTCGCAGCAGAAAACGCAGCTATCAAGCCTCCAGGATAAGCTCTATAAAGTCGAATCGGAGGCTATGGAAGCACGAAAAGAGTTACAATTCGAAAGGGAAAGTTGGGAAGCGCGCCTAGCTCAACGCCTAGAGGAAGAGAAGGCTAGACAGAGAGAGGAACTTGCCAGAACTCCGGATACTCCGTACCATCGTTTCCGCACCGAATCTCCGGTCCATTCGAATCGCAACCGCAAGAGCTCGAATCCAGACAAAAATAGCCCCCATGGACGACATTACCAAGGTTTAGCCTTATCTGGCTCTGTAGTGGAACGTCCTATAAGTCGACGTTCATCAAATCAACCGCTACGCTCGGCGGAGATGCGCCCCACCTCGCGACAGGACTCCACTACCTTCACGCACTGCTCGCTCACGAATGGCGCTGCACCCGAAACACCCTCGATAACGGTCGATTACCAAGACGAATTTTTCGACGGCGTGCAAACGCCTGCCAGTCCAGAACATACCATCAATGATATGATATCCGCGTCCACCGCCGGCGCTGGGCCTTCGGTCCAACTCGTTGAAAGGATGAGCGCAGCAGTACGTCGACTCGAAAGCGAGAAAGCAGCGTCCAAAGACGAGTTGGCCCGCCTATCGCAGCAGCGCGACGAAGCCAGGAACCAGGTTGTCAGTTTGATGCGGGAGACAGAGGAGAAGCGCAAGGCTGACGAGCGTATCAAGGCCTTGGAGATGGAGAATCATGTGGTTCAAGAGCGATATTCTACCACGCTAGAAATGTTAGGCGAGAAGAGCGAGAAGGTTGAGGAGCTCAAAGCTGATGTGGCGGATCTGAAACAGATGTATCGAGATTTGGTCGATAGCACAATGCGCTGACGACTGTAAGATCATGGCTTGATCATCCCTGGGCCATTGCAAGGCGCGCAGGCAATCGGGCGTTCTTTGGGAGGCTGCAGGAACCTAGTTTGGACCCGATCATACGAGGTTGATTCCCTCACGTTCTGCTTCCTGTATAATGAATTTTCGTATCTGCGATAGGAGATCAGGGACTTGTCCTGGCTGCTCGACCCGGTGCAACGGTTGCATACCTTCATATCTGGGGCGAGATCGATAGCCAACTGTCCATCAACGTCTCTCTTGTCCGTCTCTGCACCTGCTTTCAGTAACGAGAGCGCAGTATCACCGTGTCCCTCCGAAATTGCTTTCAAAGCTGTCAGTGTCACCCTGTTTTATGGGAGCATGGAGTCTACGAAGCCTACCATGATGTAGGGCGGTGTACCCAGAAATATCGGTAGCGTTCACAGGACTGTTGTTGTCGAGCAATAGCTTTACCATCGGTACGGACCCTACAGCTGCAGCTCTGTGGAGAGGCAGCTGCCCTCGTTTGTCTTTGACCCGGGCGGTGGCTTTGTGGGCTATGAGCTTCCGCGCCGTCTCAAGAATGTTTTTAGATGCTGTGAAATGAAGAGCTGTCTAAAGCACATGGAAAAGATGAGAATAATGTGCTTATAGTGAGGTTGAGAGAACACGCAAGCTGACCTGACCGCTGTTGTCTGGCATCCATCACCCATCAGTGATCGTCGCATAGTCCCTCGGTGGGGCGGAGATCCTACTTTTGGCATGAACATCCGCCCCCTTGCTGAGCAGTAGATCCACCAGCTCATCCCCCTCTGGTAAGCTTGAAGCGATCATGAGCGGCGTCCATCCAGAACCATCTTGAATGTCTGGATCAAAGTCTTTGCGCGAAACCAGCAACTCAACAATGGGTAGGTGGTTGTATGAACAAGCCCAGTGGAGGGGCAAACGCTCATCCTCGTCCTTTTGCGTAGCGAGACGCGTATTTGCCTGCGACAGCGGGTAAGTTCAGTAGGAGCCTCTTGACGTCGGGTTGGAAGCCTTCGCCCACGTTCAGTAACGATTCCACCGCGGCCGCTGAGACTGTATTAGCTTTGTAAACGGGCATGAGGATTGCTTGACGTACTTCTACCCTCCCGAGCTGCTTCGTGTATTGCATACTTTGATTGCTGATCTAAGTCCATTTTTGACTGGTTTATAACGTTGAAATGTTTTAACAAAGCTGCCCCTCGTGCTCTTGGACTCGACTTTGGTGATAAAATTTTATCTCCGCCTCTTCTTGGCGCTAAAGTCCATCTTTGCTATCACCTAACCACCTGTGACTAATGTGGCATTGAATCTTCAGCAACTGAATTTGCGATGGCAGCTACCGTTCATTCACCCCAAACCGATTCATCAACGAAAGTGAGCGAAGAGCCCTTGTGAACCGGCGCGCTTTTCAGCTAACAAAAAGCTTACTAGACCATCATCAGGAATTCTGCTAAACGAACGCGAGAGCTATTCGGCGCTCAGTACACCCTACCTACGACACTTGACCCAGCCTTCGCCCAAACAGTCTCTATAGCGCAGATCTCCAACCCATTCGAGTCCGCCGATCGTGCTAGTCTGACCTCGCGCATACGTAACGAGTATGAAGATGTTCGCGAGCTTCCGCCAGCACTTGCGGCCAAACAAGCAAGCGTCTCTGCTTCTGCTGTAGCGCGGCGAAAGCGGCCGAAGACTCAAGCTGATGGGGAGGGTGCCTCCGACCCTCAAACGACGAAGCTGATTGAGGGTATACCTGCAAAGTCGGAAGTCGTTTCGAACAGCGCTTCATCAACAGCACTGGCGCTGCGGTCCCATGGGACCGGAGGTGGACCGAATGCCAATGGACCAACACGGCGGAGAAAGCTTCCGTCATCAAGTCTGGTACGAAAGCAGACCGTGCAGCAGCCGAAACCCGAGTGGCATGCACCGTGGAAGTTGATGCGAGTTATATCGGGCCATCTTGGTTGGGTCAGGAGTCTTGCCGTGGAGCCGGGCAATGAGTGGTTTGCCAGCGGTGCAGGAGACCGAACGATTAAGATATGGGATCTCGCGACAGGAAACTTGCGGCTCACCCTTACTGGACATATCTCCACGGTGCGAGGCCTTGCGGTTTCGCCAAGGCATCCATATCTATTCTCCTGTGGAGAGGACAAAATGGTTAAATGCTGGGATCTTGAGACAAACAAAGTTATACGACATTATCACGGCCACCTCAGCGGAGTCTATACTCTCTCGCTGCACCCTACCCTAGATGTGCTGGTCACAGGAGGACGAGACGGTGTTGCAAGGGTATGGGATATGCGAACCAGGAGCAATATCCACGTCTTGAGTGGCCACAAGCAGACAGTCACGGACGTCAAATGCCAGGAAACAGACCCGCAGGTAATCACTTCGTCGCTCGATACGCATGTCAGGATGTGGGACCTTGCGGCGGGGAAATCTATGGGCGTTTTGACCCATCACAAGAGAGGCGTACGAGCACTCGCAATCCATCCCACCGAATGGACGTTTGCGAGCGGCAGTACCGGAAGCATCAAACAGTGGAAATGTCCTGAAGGCGCATTTATGCAGAATTTTGAGGGACAGAATTCCATCATCAACACATTGGCGGTCAATGAGGACAATGTGCTCTTCTCGGGAGGAGACAACGGATCTATAAGCTTCTGGGACTGGAAGACTGGTCACCGCTACCAGTCATTAGAAACCACAGCGCAGCCGGGTTCTTTAGAGGCCGAAACAGGCCTGATGAGTTCCACTTTTGATAAGACAGGCCTGCGTTTGATCTGCGGAGAGACCGACAAGACAATCAAGGTCTGGAAGCAGGATGACGAAGCTACACCAGAAACGCATCCCTTGGACTGGAAACCTACTTTAGGTCGACAAAAGTTCTAGTCCCAGAGAGGTCCTAAATCATCATTGAGATACCCATCACGTCCAGATAAAGTGTGACTGGATGTTTCCTCTCAATGCATAGCATTCTGGTGACTAGGTGTGACTGATGCAAACACCTCGGGTATCTTTTGGCTCTTGCTCTGCTTCCTGCGCCGTTATCGTACCCCTATCCAGAAAAACCCAACCCTTTGACCTGTCCATCATCCTTCAACGCAAGCTTCACCTCCTCCTCGCCAACACTGAGCCGTACCTTTCCCACCCTGTCACCTCTCCTTCCGCTGCCTCCTTCCAGACCTACAATACCCGCCTCAGCCAACTCGGTCGCTGCAAGTCCCATGCCTAGAATCCTCGGCACCGACGTTGTAGCTGCTTTGGCTTTCTTGCTGGGCGTACCATTGGTCCCTGCGGAGGTTCGCAATGCGAAAGCCGCATTAGCTAGCAGCATCTCCTGAATCAGTGGGTTCTCTGCTGACATCTGACCAAGGCGCTTTGCCTCCTCAATCACGTCTCCCATCATGCATTCACTAACGCCGCTTCTTCTTGTGCGCGCTAGGATAGCTGCTAGAAAGACTTTCGACGCAAGTGGCAACGCTTTGAGGTACTGCTGTAGTGGACTGGTGGTTGCTTCGTTGATGGCTTGCTTGATGGTTGCTATCGTTACTTTGCCTCTGTTCTTCTCAATTGCTCCATTCAACTGTTGGCTTTTCCGCTTCTTGCTTGGTGTCGCCAGCAAAGGATTCTCGGCTCCAGCTGCCTCAGCTTCTGCGATTTCGACAGCTCGTCGGCAGATATCAAGGGCCCGACGAGCGTCTCCACTTACCGCAGCGACTTTGCGGCTGGCGAATTGGATGGCATCCGGGTCGACTATGTGCGATGGGACAGAGGTAAGGCGCGATTGGATGATGGTCATAAGTTGGTCATGGGTATAGCCGGGGAATGTGATGCGCGTGAGTCCTAAGAAAGATGTCAGTCTTTGCTAGGTAGGAGCTACAGAACCTGGAGAAGAAACGAACCGAGACGGCTACTAATTTTATTGCTCAATGTCCTCTCTGGCAAGTCCATAGTATTGGCCACAGCCAGAACAATCAGGCGACTATGCCGGAGTCCCGGCCAGTTGAAGAAGTTATACATTACACTCTGGTTCTTCGTCACCAGTTGATCAAGCTCATCCATCAGCACCACGCAGGGCACTCTTCTCGGACTCGGATGGTCGAATTCCCTTTCCAAAAGGCCCAACGCATGCGCCGGGCTTACCCTCTCACCCCTCAGCGCCTCCCAAAGCAACGAGTACGCTTGATGCGGATCCGTGACCTTCATACCGTTGATCTCCACGAAGATGAAGTCGTCCAGCTCCTCCGCCTGAACGCTGGCGTTAAGCTGTGCAACGACTTCACGGACGGTGGCTGTTTTACCCGTGCCAGGTGTGCCGGAGATGTAAATGCATGAGCCAGAACCCGCGGAGATTGCGGCTTCGAGATGTTCGTATACAGTAGAGAACTCTTCCGTCCGGCAAGGTAGAGACGTCGGTACGGATGAGACATGAAGGGTTGTGCGAGCGATCTGAAACGGGGATGACGTGGTGTGGTGAGGTGAGAGGATACGAGTACCGAGTGGAGTGAACTCAAGTGGTTTCTTGACGACGACTCTGGCATGCTGTTAGCAGATCAAAGCGTCCTGCTCAGACGGAGCCACGTACCGTCTGTGTGTTGGAGTGATAAACTTCTGCGGCGTGCGCTTGCTTTTTGACGTCGGTGTAGAAGCTTCCTGGGTCTTCCTTCTCTTCCTCGGGGTTTTCGGGGTTTCGGCGTCACTCAGGGGTTCCTACTAGGAACATCAGCTCGGAAAACGTGGACCATAAGATCGTCCGTAAAATGGGCTTACATCCAGTGCAGCATCTTCACGAGGCACATGGTCTCTCTTCCGCTTCCTCGTCGCTTTCGTTTGGCTCTGAACACGCTGAATGAGAGCATCGATGTCGTTCGCTCCCCCGTATATCTCTTCCCACTCAAACTCATCGGTATAGGTTGCTGTGCGAGTACTACAGCCTCGACGGCAGATGAAGATCTTTCCATGATCCTTGAATGACCGGGGGACTTTGCCGGAGGGGTAGCGAGCGTTGAAGGCGGAGGGTGAAACGATGGATGCTTTGCCATTGATAGAGCTTAGCGGGTTAAGATCCCAGGAAGGGGTTATGTAAACTTCATTCTGGATCTATATTTAGCGAAGTTCTATACTGAAATTTGATCTGTGTACCGGCAGCGAATCCATCCGCTTCTTCTGCTTGTTACGTATCTCTCTCTCTGTCGAAAACCACATGAAGTTGGCGGCCTTCTCATCTTCCTCATCGTCGTCTTGGAAGTCACAAATCAATCCGATCCATGCTCCGCCCGTGCCCTCAGCTTTCAGGAGGACACAATCACCGATCATGCATTGGAAGTTGCCCATGCGGGCGCCAATGGTCCCGGGCTCCCCATTCATGCCCTGTCGATCCTTGGAGTATATCCATTGCCATGGGTGGTCTTCAAGCCCAAGCTCGTCGTCTGAGTCTTCTCTAGTGACACCTCCGCCGGATAGATACTGCCTTGCGCGCTCGACCTTGGTAGAGTGGGTACTTTTCGATGGCTTGTTGGGCATGTCTTTCTGACTAGCACGCTTGGTCAAGCAGTATGGTCAGAGCGCTCTCGTAATTTTGTTGAATGCGCTGGGAAGACGCGTTTGACGACTTTGACGCGTCGCGCTAATTCAAGCACTTCGGCCCGATTTGGCTATGCAAGCGAGCATCCCAAGTCTCTAGTTTTGAGAGGCAACTAGCCATGACTGTATGCAATGATACGCACATCTGGTCTCCGAGCCTGGCGACCTCGGAGCGCGCAGGCTCTGCGTGGTTTTGAAAGGAACAATCAGCGACGCATTCATTCCAGTCACCCAGAGCCTCCAGCATCGCAGAAGACTCGGTCACGCGCTGAGCGGATTACCTCCCGCCTGCCCAGGTTCCTTCAGAAGTACACGACTTCATTGGTCAAAGCCCCATTGACCCATGTTACGGCCTTCCTAGTTCTGCATGAGTTAACCGCTGTTGTACCTCTCCTCGGTCTTGCGGGGATTTTCCACTACACCAAATGGCTACCGCCATACATCAGTGAGGGCAGATGGGTCAGCGATGGCGTTGAAAGATTTGGAAATTACTTCAGGAGGAAAGGATGGCTCGGCCGCGACGTGTCTTCAAGGTACAGATGGTGGGGCCGTGGAGAAGGAGGTGTGCGGATCGTAGTTGAGTATGCATCCTTCCATCGATCAGTTCAAGTACCTTGCTCGCACATATTGAAAATTGAGGAATGACAGGTGATGTTCTTTGGCTGACATCGTCTAGGTTCGCGACGGCGTATGCAATAACGAAAGCACTCCTCCCACTTCGACTAATCCTCAGCGTGTCTGCGACCCCTTGGTTCGCAAGATCTGCCGTGGTCCCATTTACAAATTGGTTCAGAAGACTGTTTAAGAGGAAGCCAAAGCCACCATCCTCGGGCGCCGCAGGCACCGGGGCAACGAGTGGCGGTGCAGTTCCAGGACCATCGGGCATCAAGTGAAGAAATTAGATTTACACAAGTTTCCCTGAGCCGCTCAATCAGGGCCAGCCAACTTGCGGGCTCGAAGCCCTGTTCGTCGTCATAACTGGCATCAAAGCTTGTTTCTTGGGTCAGTACTTTCATGGATGCAAGATGATAGCCCTATTGATGTGGCAGCTCCAACCATCGCACTGCATGGCTCATTTGGGGGATGACTATCCCACGCGCTGGCAGGGGGCTATTTTCAGGAACTGGCCAAATAAGGAACGACTGCTTTGCATCCCTGAAATACTGGTTGACGCAATGGCGGACTGACCGACCGGTAGTGGCCCTTGTCGAAGTGGTACAACGTTGAAGGATCCACTGGCATTAGTGCAAGGGATGCCCAATTTGGGTAGGTTGCCTTGCATTCGTGTGGTGTAGACCTCAATGTCCGTGATGCTAAGAGTAGTCATGTTGTTATGAGAGAATCACTTGGAACTCTCCTGAGGTGTGCCCCCACTTGGACCGCATCCTAAACAAGTCATGCCTATGAGAGTGCTTGAAGTAGGCAGGAGCACGGGATGTAAAGGTGAGACCAGTGTGAATGAAGTTCACCAATAGTATCTTCTGTCAATCAGTGAGGCTTGTTACGTCTCCGTACCTACCAGTTTGTTTGCTATGATCACGTGTCAGGAAAGCAGAGCCACAAACATGGACTCAAGTTTTGACCGCAACCAAAGCTTGACTGGCGTCCTAGCTAACTCTCTCGTCAACTTCGACCTTACTCTTTGCGTAATTCCAGGAACTCTCGTATAACTCCATGACAACAGTGTTGTCTATAGCTGGTAAGATCTGCTTGCCGGTACTCTTCCCTTTCTCCATCCGACATCAGGAGCCATTCACGGCCTGCCATCTGATACGCAATCAGTGCAGATACTCCGTGGCCTGAAAATTATCGTGCAAGTCATTGTATCTCCCGACTTCACCATTCATCGGCACTTCATTAACTCCCGAGGCTGCTCTTTCTACCACCTTACGATCCTTTCCTTACGACGGTCCAATCACTCAGGATCTGCGACCCGGCAAAGAACTCTCGCGCGGCCGTCCAGGTGTCAGATCAAGCAGCAGTGGTTGGCTTTGGGCGCCTTACTACTGTGCATATCGTCTGAGAACAGTATTCGCTTGTATTGCGCAAGGACAGTTCGCGCAGTTCACAGCCACAGTGAGGGAAAATCTAGAATACGGCCACAAACCATTCCAGATTCGAAAGCTAGCATGCATCATTACGAGAAAGAAAACGCCAAGGAATGGCAGATGGACCTTGGCAATACACCAAGGCAATCGTCTGCCCCGAACCATAAAGCGGATGCCGAATCGGATGGTGATGGTTGGACTCAAGTAGTGTCCTCAAGACCTGTACCGCCCAGGAGGTTCGAAGCCAGCTCCTCCAAGGCCCCAACAACGGACGCGCGAATACCGAATCCGTCAGCCTATAAGCCTCATCTTGCGAAGGTTAACGGTGTGCCTACAAGAGGCTCTCCGAACCAGCCAGCTACGGCTGCGAACCCCCCTACGGCAAATGCCAAAGATTTATCTGGCAAGGGCCCACATCCTACGGCCATACCACCGCATCCTCTGCCGAAGAGGCCCATAGTCGCCCCTGATATCATTCCTCGCCAGGGACCCGCCAAGTCAAGGTATCCAACAGGAGTGAAATTGGTAAGAAAGGAGGACAACGCCGCTAAAGGCGCGTTTCGGAGGGGGAAACCGCACGACGCTCTCTTTACATTGAACAAGACTTGTGAGAAGATCGAGCCCGATCGGACAAAGATGTACAACCGACTCGAGGAGATCGGAGTGCGGTTTAATTCCTTCATTAGGCCACCACAATTCTTGGCGGATCGTATTTTACTCCTCTGGGGTGACGAGGAACAAACCGCTCAGACAATTGCAGAGTTGAAAGAATGGGTCAAGTCTTCGGATGATGACGACGATAGCTTTCATGGGCCCCGAGAGAAGATGCAGCTGAAGTTGAAGAACGAGAAATTTGCAAGGATAGGCTACAACCAGAACAAGAAGGCTGAGCAGCTTGACAAGAAGATACGGGAAGAGGCTAGAATGCACAAGTTCCAGAAGAATCCTGAAGACGGTCAGGAGTTCGCTTTTCAAGGATGCTTTCTCTGGCCGGTAGACGAAGTACGACCTGAAGAGCTCCTGGGACCGAGTTGCGAGGCTTTTGACCCCATTCGCACATACAACCATTCTCACATTGTCTTTGAGGCCACTCTTTCTGGCTTCAAGATCTTGTCTAATAAGGAAGCCGCAGTCCAGAATGCGCTTCAAAGAATTGAAGGCACCATGAGGGAGTTCGTAGCACGAAGCGGCAAAATTTACTCGAGCCACATGGTTCAGTTGCCCAGAGCATCGAATATGTTGAAAGAGGTCAAGGTGCTTCCCGGTTCCACTGGCAAGGTTCCAGTCTTGACAGGGGCTTCCTTGATTAGTCAGGAGGTCCACAAATACATCCGACAGAAGGATGCTATAGAGTCAGAGAACCGCAAGAGAATGCGGCACGCCTTGTGCAGGGTCATTGAGCGCTTGCCCTTGTACCGCGGCCAAGTGCGCATGCGTGTACTCTTCGGCACTATGACACTATCGATGTTTCGATGGCCTGAGGGAGCAACAACGGTGCCATTCTCGGATTTCATCAGGAACATCGATGTGACATCGACTAAGGGGGCTTTGATCAGGGAGTAGGTTTTGCAATCGGCTGGCTTGAAGGAATATCTGCTGATTTGGACTTAGCTTGCAATGCAAGCTAAAGGCTGAAGAGCTTTTCGCTCGTTGCTCCACAGCAGATGGACTCTTCGAATCTTTGAGCACGATGTACGACTATGATCCGCCTAAGGAGCTTCAACCCGTTTACACGGCCCGGTTCACATTCCAGCCTTCGGATACGGGAAACGCTATGCTGGAAGTCGAGTTCACTAAACCTTCAGGCGGTCAAGGCATTTATGAGATAACTCGTTTGCAATGGACAAAGGAGGATCAAACCGAAGGGAGTATACCATTGGAGCTGAACATGATGCAATTGAATGGGTACACCCCCGATGATTAAAGCTTGCAAATGCGTCAGCTAATGTTGCTATGTAGCGGTTCATCGTGGAAGCTGCAAGTCAAGTCTGAAAACGTCGTAGACGACTCTCGCATCACTCCCCATATGGCAGACTTTGCGAGCAGCGTGGCCTTCAAGCCCCCACCTTCCGGAATCCGCCCTGAGATAACGGGCTACAAAGTCTTCACATTTGGACCTAACCTCCGATTGCAGAGTTTCGAGCAGAAAACGGCTGTTCGATATTGCCATAAGAAACATGGCAACTGGATCTTCGAAATCGCCAGGTATGACACCTTCACAGGGAACATCGTGACCGCATCCGGAAAAACGCAATGGGGCGCATCATACTGGAACGCCGAGTGGGACAATACGCTGGGGGCCAATCTCTCCTTAGGCATTGGGCAGGTGGCAAAATGGAATCCTTGGTTGTCGACCTTTTTTCCAGAAAATTCGCATACGCCCAATAAGGGACGACATACGGGATTTCAAGACTTCATGCAAGACGTCAAATACATCACCGGCATGCTCGACGAGATGAAAGGTATGACCAACGATCAGGTTGTTGATGAAGGCGACCTCATCGACGCAATATTCTCATAGCGTGCGATAGAGCGACTATGACATTTCTGACTCTTCTGATGACACTACTTCAATCGGTTATTACGATCTTCTTGCTACCGGGCTTCACTACAGCTCGCTGTAACACAATCTAGGTGGTTTACAAGATCTAAGCAAAGTGCCAGACATTACGCACAAAGAGTGCTCCATCAGGGCGTCGAGCCGTCGGACTCTGGCTGCTGAAGATCAGAGCCACACTCAAGGCACGTCTCGGCAGTCCTTATGGTGCCACGGTATTGAGGTGCGGTCCCAACGACGGCCGTCACTTTCTAAGGGTTCGCTTTTCGGTTCCATGTGCTAAAGCTTCAAGCAACGGAAGATGCTAGCCTACAGCTACGAGTGAGCAAACTCTCAATTAGATAGAGTGGGTATCTAAACATATTTGATTTACCCCCCAACCTCCAAACTCCAATTGATTGACAGCTATGTATCATCCCGCCGCCGCTTCCACCGCCCTTGCCTCGCCATTCCCACCGCCAGTATTCTCACTCATGACCTTTTGCCGCAGCACTGTAGCAATCAGCATTTCCCACCCCTTAACCACCTCAACAGCGAAAATTTGCCAAACTCACCATCCTCCACAACCCTCAGCTGCCCATTCTTCTGCTGCACAATGCCCTCCAACTCCTGCAAGTTCTTCCCCAGCTCCTCTACCTTAGCGGTGTAGAACTCCCGTGCTGCTTTGGGCGTCTGTGATCCCAATCATCTATCAGTCCTCTCCAGCTACTTGGTACTGATCGATATATTTGCTAGGATACGGGTAGAGAGCACACCTTCTCCACATAGAACCCCGTCCCCACATCCACCAGCACCGTCTGCGTCGAAGCCAGCTTCCCAGGAACGTACAGACTCGTCGTCAGCGGCACTAGGATCTCCCTCCCTAACAGGCAATAACACCATTAGCATCGCTGGCAGTCCTGATACCTTCCCCTCCTGCCATCCCCACCAAATCAACTCCCTCTCCGTGCCCTTGTACCCAAGCCCCCTCCCCCTTCCTTTCAACAGCCCCATGTCCATCCTTCCCCCTCCCCATAATGAAATGTATAATACGCACCTTCTTCCCCCCTCTCCACCCCCTCCCTGACACTCTGGATACACTCCCTGAACTTGGCCTGCGCGGCGCGGAGCTGCTGGAAGGAGGAGGTGAGGTGCTGCAGGTCTTGGGTGAGTTGGTTCTTGAGGTTCGAGAGTTGCGGCGTGGGGAGGGAGGAGAGCTCGACTGGAAGGTGGGGGAAAGGAGGTTAGCTCGGTTATAGGACACAGGGAAGAGGGGGGTGGGGGGGCTACCGGTTTGTGGTTGGGTGGGAGAGGGTTTACTGGAGGGAGAGGCCATTGCTTCGTCAGGGTAAGTAGTAGGGTCTTTGTTTGGCAAGTTAAAATCTCTGGATAGTTCATTTTTTGAGTTACTTTATGTACCTACTCTACTGTAAGGTACATTGCCAGGAAGCATATCAAAAGTAGGTCCAAACCCTAATCAGCCCCAATCGGCATGCGGACGGCAGGATGGCGTCATGTATCCCCGAAAGTCAGTCACTCTACTGAAGCCAGAAAGGCCTGGCTAACATCTGCTAGCGGCGCGCGGACGGGTGGGGGAGAGGGGCTTCTGTTCAAAGGCTCAAAAGTGAAGCTGGTCCCCGAAGCTTTCGTCCGAAGTTCAAGTTGTTTTGTTGGAAAGGACCTCCTCTTCTCTGAAGCTACGGAGTACCATGCGAAGTGTATAAAGTTAGTGCGCCGTCGCACGATGATCTGAGAACTTTTATATATCTACCGTATACCTCGGTGGCCTCTGTACCTTTGTCTCACGCAATCCAATAGACATCATCCTTGAGATCAAAATGGCATCGACAGGCGTTGATCAATCCGTAGGGAAATGGCCCGCCAACGAAACGGCAACCGCCTACGGAGTGAAGTCAGAAACAACGGATCCAATGCCATATGCTTCAAACGACTCCTTGAAGCCTGTATACGATTTCACCCATAGGAAATTAAAGCCAAGACACATACAGTTGATTGGAATCGGAGGGTGAGACGAGTGCCTAGGCTTGGGCCTTGGAAGCCTGCTGACCGTTTAACAGAACTATAGGGACTGCCTTGTTTGTTCAGATCGGTACGTTTGCGAGACCGACCCTTCTAGGGCTGTTGTTGACTTGAGTGGTAGGGCACGGACTTATCCAGGTAATCTCTTCTCGGCTCGACGGAAATGGAAGGACTGCAGGCTGACAACCACGAGGGTGGACCCGGATCGCTCTTCATCGCGTTCACGTTCTGGTAAGATCTCCTCTCCGCAAAGCGCGACTATTTCCAAGAGACATTGTCAAAGGGTAATGTTGGGGGCATGACAACATAGAGCGCTATCGTACCGGCCGCAAACCTCCTATACTCCCTTGTTATCCAAGTAATTTGTATGAGTCTTAATCAATTTGGTGTTCTAGGTGTACCTTCATCTTGGCTGTCACCATCTGTATGTGGCTTTCCCTCTTGCTCCACTTGAAGCGTGTGAATGTGTGAACCACTCCAAGGCAGGATAGTTCTCAAGGAGGCCCTCTTCGCGCCACCTGTCGACAGCATGGAACACACTAGTGCCAAGAATGCAATCCCAGGGCGCCGGAAGCAGCCCGAAATCCTGAAACAATTCCCCAGAATTGGCATCCGGAGCTAATGTTGGACGGGTAGGCATGGCCGAAATGGTCACATATCTTCCTATCTCCAGTCCCTTCATCCGCTTGTCTGGACGGTTCGTCGACGAAGCCTTTGGTGTTGCGGCCGGGTACAACTTCTTCGTCTTTGAAGCCTTCCTGGTCCCGTTTGAGATCGTCGCCTGCAACCTGATCATCCACTACTGGAGTGACGCTGTGCCCACCAGCGGCATCATTGCCATCGTAGTAGTATTATATGGGTAGAGCAACACCTTGTCTAGCCCCGTGGATTCCGTGTTACCCAAGACTGTCCAAGCTGACACAGTTATCTAGCGCCCTCAACGTCTTCGCCGTGAAATTTTATGGCGAATCCGAGTTTTGGCTTTCCATAGGAAAGGTCCTCCTTATCGTGGGATTGATCATCTACACCTTCATCACGATGCTCGGCGGGAATCCCCTGCACGATCGATTTGGTTTTCGGTATTGGCGCGATCCTGGGGCGTTTACCGAATTATACAAGCCGGGAGCCTTGGGTCGCTTCCTGGGTTTCTTGCAGTGTTTGATTCAAGCGAGCTTCACTATTGCAGGACCCGACTATGTCAGTATGGCCGCTGGCGAGGCTGAGAACCCACGAGTCGTAATGCCGAGAGCGTATAAGCAGGTGTTCGGACGTTTGATGGCCTTCTTCGTCTTGGGAAGCCTGGCCGTCGGAATTAATGTCCCTTACAACGACAAGGAGCTGTCAGATGCTTATACCAATGGTCTTCCTGGAGCGGCCGCTAGCCCGTACGTGGTCGCTATGAATCGACTCAAGATTGGAATTCTGCCGGATATTGTCAACGCGATGGTCTTGGGGGCATCTTTCAGCGCAGGCAACAGCTACGTCTACTGCGCGAGTCGAAGCCTCTTCGGCTTAGCGTTGGAAGGCAAAGCACCAAGAATCTTCACACGATGTACTAGGCAAGGAGTGCCGATATACTGTGTGTTATTGGTGCTGCTAATCAGTCTCCTAAGTTTTCTCCAGGTCAGCAGCGGCTCAGCTGTGGTACTGGAATGGTTTGTGAATCTCGTAAGTCGTCGAAAGCGTGCTGTGGCCTCGCTGCTAATGCCGGCCAGATCACAGCCTCGCAACTGATCAATTTCTCCGTGATGTCTTTCACCTTCATCCGGTTCATGAAGGCTTGTGAGGCGCAAGGTCTCTCTCGGGACTCATTACCCTACAAAGGCTGGGGTCAGCCATATGTCGCATGGTACGCGCTTACCGGATGCTTCATCATGACCTTCGTCGGTGGGTACACCGTTTTCCTGCCGGGTAGCTGGGACCTCCCAACATTCTTCTTCTCGTATACCATGATTGGGGTGTTCCCCATACTTTTTGTGGGCTGGAAGCTCATCAAGCGCACCAAATGGCAAAAACCCGCTGAGGTGGACCTGATCAGGGACCTCGATGAGGTCGAAGAATATACCAGGAACTACGTGCCAGTTCCACCCAAAAATAGATTCTTCTATTACCTCGACAAAGCGACCAATTGAGTTGACCATAGTGTCATGGCCTGGCAGGGCACTAGTAACATAGCCCCATGATGAGGACAAGAAAAGAAATAACCATCACAATCTATTCTTGATAGTCTTCGCTTTGGCGCTCTTTACAAGCCAGTATTCCCGGAGACCATCCATACTTAAAAGACTCATTTGTCCCAATGATAGATCGGTGACACCTGGTCAGCCTAGGTGGACACATAAGTGAACCGCGGGTAAAGAGCTTGATGAATTTTACCCCTTGGTATATCGGAAAATACAGACCATGGGGTCGAAGGGAACAGCAAATGAGTACTGATGAAGTGGCGACGGACATATCATACCCACTTGATGATAATACGAGACGTGGATGATATCGGGGATCCCAGTTGGCGATGTCGCAGTGCCTGTTTGCCCTTCTTACGGGCTTCCGTTGGTCTACCAAGCTGATTGTGCTACGCTTCGAGTATTGTATTTATGAACTGTGTGCTGTTGCCGATGCGTAAAATCGCTGACTTACAAGATCCCTCCAATCCATGGACTAATTCAGCTAAGTGCCGATACTGCCCTTGGGAGGAATCGTCAAACTTGTTACCCATCCGTGTCACATCTGTCGAATTATCAGGTATCTCAAGCAGCTCGCGCTCGGATGGTCTTGATGAGGGAAGCTCTGGGAAACTGGTGCACTGCCCATAAAAACCTGGCCTCAAGCATTATATTAGCTTTCGTGATCAGCGCTGAAGGCAAAGACCGATGAAGCTTACTTGCAACATAGAAGACATAGTTCTTCCCGTTCAGCAGCGAGTCATGCGCATCTATCATGACACATATGTTGACTCCACTCATATGCGACTTGCTTCCCGACGACCAGAAAATGTAGGATTTCGCTATTACCCTTCCAGGAGAATCCACATACCATACTGCGCGACTAAAGCTTCGTCGTTTCTCATATCACGATGGGTTCAGGACCTTCTACGAGCTCTGCTCCAGGGTACTTTTATTGAGTAAGCCGAATGCCTTACTGTTTTGCCCCTTGAGCTATGGGTCTTCACTGGTAGATCAGTCCATCGACTTTTCGTTTTTGCGTTCTCTTACAAAATTTAAAAGTTAAGCGCACTTTTTCGTACCGGCGTATGGGATGGAACGCCAAAGATGTTATTTTTTACGACTGAGTTCGGAGTTCCATTTCCATTGGGGCCTTGGTGTGCAACCGACCTTGAAATTTACGCTGAAGTCTGCCCGGTGACATACGAAACGATCTTGGGAACCACTCGCCCAACTCTCTTTCATTACCGTGCTTCAGCATCTCGACGAGTGCCTTGGCCGAATGAAAGCACAGCACCATGCCCAAACCCTGAAACGAAGCCGCAATGTACAGGCCCTTTTCATCCGGGACTTGCCCAACAAGGGGAAATCCGTCAGCGGAGTAACCCATGATACCGCTCCACGCTCTGCGAAGTCTTCCGTCCGGATGGTCTTCGCCCCAATATTGGCCAAAGTACCGTTTGGTACTTTGCCGTAGGTAGTCTACTATGACGGGCTCGGTCGTCGTGTCATCGGTGTTGCCAAACTCACATAGACCTTCGTTTGGAGCTATTGTTGAGCCACCGCCAATCATGATGTCCCCAGCGAATCTTGAGCCTCGTGGTCGAGGGATCATGTACTCATAACCGTTACCATAGATGAACGAGTAGGTCGTCGGCAAACCGTCTTTCGGCATAGCAGTCCCAGGAATTTGTGCTGTCATATGACCTCGGAGTGGTACTATTATGGATTGGAAGGCGGGATGCAGATGAGCTGTGTATCCGTTCGTCGCCAGTATGACTTTTTCTGACTCGACTCTCCCCCTGGGTGTGTCGACGACCCAATGAGCCTGTCCAGTAGAAGCTTTTGTAATCCTCAGCACTGGTGTCTCCGTTTGCAGATTTAGACCTTTTAAAAGGGCTAACTCCAGCACTCCGATTACGAATTTGTAAGCACTCAGACTTCCTGCTTCATAAGATACAGCTCCAAGAGCGCCGGCTGCTAAGAACTTTCTCTCCGCTTCATTCGTAGTCCAGAAGCTGTAGACTGCCGCAGGATCCTTGTCACCCAAGACTCTCTTGATCTCGGCAATTGCAGCCTGGGCTCGTTTCCATTGAGATTGATCATAGATGATGTCCACTGTGTCACCCTGCCAACTATCGCACTGAATGTCTTGTTCTCTGGCAAAGGCATGAACGGCTTTCATGCAATTGTATTCGAATCTCGCGATCCTAGCTGCCTCTTCCTCGCCGTGAGCGTGCATGTTATCTAAGAACGATCTGTAAGAAGCGCATTTTGTATGGCCGCCGTTCCGACCAGTAGCACCTGAACAGGCAGTACGTGCTTCAAGCATCAACACCGTGGGAGGAGAAGGTTGGTTGAGAAGATTGTATGCAGTGGTAGAGCCAGTGATGCCAGAGCCAATGATGACGATCTCGCACTTCTCTGGCAGCGCCGGTGAGCTGCGATGATTCGATATTGCAGCGGGAGAGTCTTGCCAATAGGATACCGTGGGGTTCGCCCTGGGTAGACCTGGCGGTATGGAGGCACGATGCTCCATTTCTAGAGACAGGACGAAAGTTTTCAATCAGAGGGAACGTAGACTGGAGACCTATGTCAAGCGTTTACCATAGCTCTCCTACCGGTATTCGAGACTAAAAATACGAACGACAGAGGACCATATACTAGATATCCAGAAGACGTCATACTTTAGAGCGCTGATCGAGTAGATTAGTTCTCTTGAGATCAATGATTCGATAGAAGACTAGAGCTTGCAGCCGCGCAGATGCTCAGCCCGTCCGGCTCTGTTGGTTATGGCAAGATAGATACTAAGGTACCTACTTTATTATGATAGATGTACTTTGTATTTTTGGAGCAATCTGATGGGGAAGTAGAAGAAAGAAGGAGAGAACGGGGCAACTAGTGCAGGTTTAGGGTTTAGTGCCATAATCAGCGTGTGCAGGCCGAAATTCCGTCTGCCTGAAGCAAAATCCACAGGAGATCATCGTTGATGTCCATTGGGCTTTGTGTTTCCGTGCAACGAAGGACACTCACTGCCAGGTATGCATTGAGAGGGAGTCTTACCACTATGACCGCCCGCCTAAGGAACTCCACCATCCACGCATTTGAGCTGCAGAGCGAAGGAAGCAGAGAATTCGAGACTGAGGGTAAGAACATGATTGTCACTGCTACATCAAAACAGCCGCCTTGCTATCTCGCGCTCCAGCGCCACCTTTGAGGCTGACATAGTCTTACACTAGCTCATCTTTGCCACCAGCGATCAATAGGTTGAAGGCTGACGGTCATTCCTCGTCGTCTTTGCCTTTCTTCCCTTTTTTCTTCCCGCCAGATGATGGAGCACCTTCCTTCTTTTGGTGTACGACCAGCCTCGTCCATGACTCCTCCTTGTCCCACTCGAAGCCTGCCAGCACAGGTAGCTCTAGCTCATCATCGGCCTGCGGTGTATTCTGTTAGCTTTGGCTTCAATACTGCCATACGGATGAGTAAGGGATTGTACCTTCTTCTTGAATTGCTTGTGGATTGCATCTAATGCGTCTTTGATGGTCACTCCCTTCATGTTCCGTGCGGTGACCTCGAGTCCTAGTGGAAAGTGCAGATCTATCTTTTTCACAGGCGGGTTCGTAAGGTACTTCTTCAGAACTTCTTTATCATCGATCGTTGCCGGCGAAGTATTGAGTCTCCTGATCCCTCACGTTAGCATTCTAAACATGATCTTGAAATTAGACCGCGGTCATCGAAGGGACGGTCTGCTACGGAGCCCCGACCATAGCTTATCCCGCTGAACGTACCAATTGAGCTTCTGTGTCTCCTTTGCTATTTCTAGCTCCTTGCCTTCCTTTTCTATCCTATCATCAGCTATATCATGATCGCTAGCCACACTGCAGTGGCTAGAGTGACCAGGAGGAAGTCCTCACCTAAGTCGTTGATGTTGTAGACACCGGGTACGCTTGAGCTTGTTCTTCGATGACCCAACTTCTTCTCCTCGGTCGGGGATGATGACAGGCCGGACACAGCTGAATCGACCTTGGTGAGATCTACTGGCTGATCTGCGGCTTCGGTCGACATGATGGGCAGTGCTTTGAGCAGTGACAGGAGAGCCTGATGACAGTATTGCTTCTGCTGATTGGTATGAAGGTTGTTCGAAGCAGGGCCACGTACGAGTTCGCACAGTGAGTGAGCAGGAGAGAGATGAGAGGGAGCCCAGGTTGATGCGGGGTTTGGTCTCGTGACGTGAACCCCGGGTTACCCCACACCAATCGTGGATTCACACCCTCGCCTTTCACGCGCCCCTTTCAGCTTCACTCAGAGCCAAGGACTCATTGGGGCATTCCAACTCGATAGATCGTCGTCGCCTTCCTTGCCTCAGCATATTCGTTGAATCGACCGTACTCCCAAATATCTTCTTCCTCCAGATCGCAGTCCCAAAAGTCCAGCCCGCCCTCTGCAGCATCTGTCCTATCTCTCTGATACTCTCCGTAGTCTTCCTCATCATCATCCACCTCTCTGATTTCCTCCACCACAAATGCTGATCCTTCCTTGGGTCCAAAGCCATATCCAAGATACTTACTCGCCCTCTCCATTCGTCCCTCTTTCAACCTTTGAATCTCTCCCGGTCCAACGGTCTTCTCCCAGTCTTTCTTGTGCAGTTTCTGCCATGCGTACAGCCTCTTCAAGGAGTCTGCAAACATGCCCGGATCCTCGGGAATATCATAAAAAAACCTTTCATTATCCTTGCCCCAGTCCAAGTGGATCACATAACAGGGCAGTATCTGCGCTCGGCTGAAAACGACATACTCATTGTTCGAGTAGCCAACATGTGATGTCGCTCCGACTTTTGGGCGATTGTTCGTTCGCCATTGGTCATACCTGGTCATGTGAGCTACGGTCCCCATGACTGTGGCACAGACAATGAGCTTAATGCCATCGTGTTCGTTGGGTTTGGTGGCGCGGATTCCACCGTCAGCGGCCGATCCGGTGTACGAGAGTGCTAAAGCTGAAGATGGAGAGGAGTAGATACCTCGACCATATGTGCTACCACATCGGACTCCGTGTTGCTCGCCATCAAGTTTTTTGGCATCTCCAGGCATGAGGAAGCCCTGGCGAACGATACTGGGAACGTAATCTCTTCGAGTACCATGAAAGGGAATTTGAGGGGCGACAAGCAATTCGATCAAGTCTTCTTTGCGGTGGTAATTGCAACTTCTCTGGCGTAAGGCCGGAAGCACATTGACTTTGAGATCGTGCATTGATAGCTGATTGAGCTTTTCGCGAACTGAGTCTTGTCTTGCGAGAAACCTTCTAGTCAAATCGTCGCGGATGACGCTTTCAATATGCAAAACTCGGAATTGTTCAGGGAGGTTAGCACATATTTCCTCTGGCGTCCGTTTTAGGATTGATCTGATTAGAGAGTCCCCTGGGATGCTTTTGAGATCAAGTCCCAGCTTCTCATCGAATACAGCCGGTTTTTCAGTGCCGCCGGAGGCCTCCTGCAAGTCTTCAACAGTCTTATGATAGGCTGCCAGATGCTCTGCTGTTTTGGACGCGAGATTGAGGTTGGTCATCGCGAAGTCAAAATGACCATAGCTATTGGCTTCGTCACGAGCGTTCCAAGCTTCGAGACTGTTGGCCTCGATGTCAGCCAAAGCTATCTGCCGCAAAGCTACCCTAAGCTTATCGACCTCAAGTCGTGGTAACTTGAGGTTCTCGACATCATAGTCCAGTGGTATGGCGGGATAGCTGTCTCCGGTCCTAGTGACGAGTTTTATCTCAGGGTGAGCAAAGGTAAAGCCATTGTGAAGCTTAGGTTCCCATCTCTGCTCCTCACAGAGCAGAGACTGTTCTACCAACGCGTCAATTTCTTCCTCTCGAAGTAATCTAAGCTGAATAAGCTCTTCTTCGGAGAAGATTGCTGCAGCCATGGTTGAATCAGGTAGCCGAAACGAACAATGGAGCGTACCAAGTACCTAAGGCTTTATAGAGATCTGCCCGTGAGGCTTCGTGATGCCAATCTTGCGCTTGCGCAACAGGAGATACATTGATAGTGAGTGCCGACCATGCAAGACTCGGGACCTCTACGGAAAAAGCACACCAAAGATGTAGAAATGAATCAAATGGCTTTTGATAGTGAGTCACTTGGGGTGTGCAATGCCCTTTGGCTCGCTTGGCGTTGGGGTTCTTATCATTTAAGTCCGCAAACATATTTCCATTTCTCCATAAGTAGGCGAGGGGACGCAAACGCCCAACGTTTTAAGCCCAAACCCTAGTGTACAAACATACAACAGCAGCCAGCAAATAAGTCGGATTGCCGCTGAATATGGTGCATACACTACACTGGGCTTAGCAGATCTCTGACACTCATGCTCCTTCCACTAGGCGAAGCACCCATGGTGTTTCTGCGGTCCTTGTTGAGCATCAGCAGTGCGGCAGTCGCTTCATGGTCTGCATCGTGAGCGCTGTTAGGTAGTATTGTAGGAGATGTAGATGCAGAGCACGCATAGCCAGAGGAATACAGGTTTGGGCCGAAGGCAGGAGACGGCAAGGTCGCCACGGATGAAGCGTAAGATGACGACGTGTGAAGGGCTGAAAGCGCAGGTGAAGCCCCGGCAGAGTGCGAAGGACGATGTGAAGAGGCTGAATGGGGAACCTCTGTGGGAGTATCCTCCATATCCTGATCATCATCTTCGTCCTCCTGATCGTCATGGTCATCTAAATAGGCCGAACAGGAGGCATTGAGGGTTGGTGGCGAAGGTTGAGTGATGGATGAATTGGCTGCTTTGAGATTCGAGACGCATTGTTCGAGATAGCGGAGATACTCGATACTGGCCTACTTGCAATTTAGCGTATTTCCTAACAGAACGCACACTGAGAAACGTGGATATACTGATAAGATGGCCAACTTATGCATCTCTTGATCTTTACATGCCGGGATCAAATCTTTGAGTACCGCGAACTCCTCATTCATTTTCGACCTGCGTCGTCGCTCTATCACACTATGCGCGGTTTTCCTGGCCATTTTCTTTCCAGCCGCACTTGTTGAGCTTGGCTGCTTTCTACCTGACGCATTCGACGATGCACTGGTGTGCTTCTTCCCGTACGCCTTTGGTGACAGCGAATGGGTAACGGATGACTCAGAAGATTTATGCTGTTGTGCCGGCTTCATTTGTATTATTTTCCGAGAGCGCGTCGGAGGCGGCGGCAGCGAGAAGTCTGGCTTCTCTGTGGCTGGTCGAATCGGTTGTGGCCTTGATACACGCCCATTGCTGTTTGCCGGAGCCATAGCAGGTGAAGGCAATGTGAGCGGTGCCTCCCGCACGGTCTGGGAAGCCGGGTCTTTGCCCTGAAGGTCCAAAGACGAAGCTGGTGTGAGGGGCAAGCTGGTTCGCGGCATAGTGTAATAGCTTAGTTGTACTTCAATTAACTGAGCTGAATGGACATTGGCAAAGTGCGTGATAGATAATTTGCAAGAAGTGCTTTAGGTGACAATTCCACCGTTGACCGTGGGGCTTGAGGGCAGAAAGGCCGAAAGAATAATGGCTGAGATGTCGGAAGTAGGCCTCGAAGGCTGGAAGCCACCGGGATCAAGGCCATGGCGGAGGGAGTTCTGGTCGGTTGCTTCGACTCGAAGGTGTCGCGTGCCTCGTGGTCGATAGAAAAGATTCTATTCGCTACCCCCACCAAAAGCGGTCTTAGAAGTAAGGTGCACGTGCTCCGCGGGGTGGACGCAATCAGAAGGTAGTGTCGATAGTGAATACTAAAGCATGCCTGCTTGAAATAGTCCCACTGCTTGAGCAGCATCATGCGATGGAATTTGGAGGTGATTGCATCAACATCCAGACTGCGAAGGACGTCGAAGGACCAACCGAATGCGCTGACCCCCTTTGCCCTCCGTATTTTATGTACAGAGCCGTAAGTAAACCAGCGCTAATGAAACATTCTGGAAACGGGAGATATCCGCTAGCTTCACTTGAAACCCGACGCCGCGACCGTCACCTCAGTCCACGCTCATTCACCTCCAATCCGTACACTAAGGTTGTTCTATGAACAGCTCGCATACAGCCCTCCTTTGTCAACCCCTCAACACCTCCCATCATGGGCAAACTTCGACATCGCAACTGGATCACAATATGGAAATCGATCCCGCCGCTCAACGCTTGGGCGATCCGGACAAAGACCCAGACGGTATGGGTACGTCCTTAGAAAACCCGCTCAGCAATGATCGCACAACCCAAAAGCCACCAGACTCCAGCGAGGCTGATATGGTCGCGGAGGCAGAGCCTGCGTCGAGGCCGCAACAACCAGGGGAGGACACCGCTGTCTCGAAGATGTCGCGACCACCTGGTAAGACTCCCTCAATGGGGGTCTCACATGTTCACCCTGCAGACGCTGTGTTAACGTGAGGCATTCGGGTAGCTCAAGCACCATCGAAGTCCCTTCTCACGCAAAACCTCCTGTCGCTGTATGGTTTGCAGTCGTTGGCCGAGAGTGTTGCGAGGACAGACCCGGTAACGGGCGAGAAGATCAACAAGATGCGGAAATCCTACGAAGGCAAAGTGAAGACTTTCGGGCTTGCTGGCAGGAACAAGGCGGCGAAGTGCGAGGCGGAAAAGTCAACGCTACTCAGCATGGTTCAAGTGCCGGATGAGGAGTGGAACTTACGGAACTTGGAGGGTAAAGAGGTTCAGAAGGGTTTTTCGAGTGGCACATTGGAAAAGCTGGAGAAAGCGATGCAGATGCAGCCTGGTCCGCTGCCAGATAACTCTAAGTGGGAAGAAGTGCTAGGTATAGACAAGCCGAAGCCAGTCCTGGCAGGCACGGACCCAAAAATCAAATCTTCGACCTTAACAGCTCAAACCAATGGAATGGTTAATGGCAATCGCCCGCATGCAATCAATACGCAGATAACAAGCTCGGAAGCAGCACGACCCAAGCGTACCGCAAAGAAACGCAGATACGATGATTCGAGCTTCGAAGGCTATGCCGAAGGCTTCATGGACGATGAAGCAGACATCGTGGACGCTGGCGAATACTCCTCCGGCGACGGAACCTCCAGAGGCAATGCGTCCAAAAAGCGGAAGATGGTAAGCTAAAGCTTTCTCAATTCTGTTCGATCTAATCACTAATGCGAACAGTCCACGAAGGACTTTGGTGCGACCAGCCCCACTCTCAGCGATCGCACTGGCAGTTATGGTGTCGGAATGCTTGGTGTTGGACGATGACCGAGGTGGTTGGGACGAGTCCACCGTCTCAATGACCTCAATTGAAACAACATCCTCGACACGTTCGATCCAGCAGGTATATCCGCCAAATTTATCTTCAGCAAGAGAACAGCAACCAAAACCCACACGGAACAACCCTCCCATTGAGGGGATCCCCTTCTACAACTTGACATTAACCACTAAACGAAAATCCTTCAATTTCACATGTATTACGACTTGGGTATACCCACTGGAAGCGTCAGGCATTTAAGGAAGGAATCGGCGTATCCAATGGTGCAGAAGGAAGCGTATCCGCATGAAGTATCTATGCCATGGGAAGGCCTAAGATCGTTATCGGTCTCTATGGGCCACTTTTTTTGATTGGCCTGAGACAATGCTGCGTTGTAGATTTGAAAATACCGAGCATGTGTGCACACTTAGAAACACATGAAAAAAACAGATTAAAATATATGTTGGTTCTGCACACACTCTTACCTCTGCTCTGTGCCTTCACGCATCTTCCAGAAAAGCCTTGTTCAGCAAAAGAAGCAAGTTGTTGGAGAACACCACCCGAAGACGTGATACGGTAACCGCAGGAAAGAAGCCTCATCATTGCTGGAGAGTGACCTTCCCAAACTCCAGTGCAGTGCGAAGAGAATTTAGGCTTGGATTACATTGAGCGTTAGCTTAATAGTAGAGGAAGTATGCCTGGCTAACGGCATCTCCCACAAAGCTATTCAACTAGGCGAGACCTTCACCCTGCGGTCTCGCAGGAACCACAAGAAATCCTTCAGAGCCCACCAAAGCTTAGACACATGAGACCCATCAACAAGCAGAAGTCCCTCCCCAAAACGCCCAGATGTACTGGACCCGTTGTATGTCCAGGTTGCGCATAGACCTGGCAGGGGTATCATAGAATCCGGTATTGATCTGGAGTGGTCCTGTACCCAAAAAAAATGACTCGCGCAGTCACAGATCGTGTTATCACCACCTCTGTCGATCGCAACAGCCATCAGTCCCTAGCCAAGAGTTCGTCCAGACGGTCGTCGCCATGCTGGTCGAGTGTCACGTCTCCGGTTAGACCATTTGGCGTATCGCTCGATGAATCTGACAAAGTCTTGTCCCGGCGCTTCATGCGAAGCATCCCAATTCTGTATCGACACAGGCCACCGCTGTGCTGCGGAGAAGAGTTTCAAAGTGTGCGGTAAGTCAACGACGGACCAATTTGTTCTCGCCAGCCATCGTAGCCAGTGTCCGAAGATGTATCTCCACTGGACCGCGGGTCGCACTAGGCCATCTATGTTGGGTGTTCGGGCCTTGAAACTCGCCCATGGGTAGACTCGGTCATCTAGCGAGATCTCAAATGTAAACGATCTTGCTAGGTGTATATCTCGCTGAACACGGATGGCAGTCAATGCTCTGGCCAGTACGTCTCTGAGAGCGTCTACCTCTGCGATCTCGATACGAATAGAAAACCACCAGTGCAAGTCCTGTGTATAGAAGTCTCGAATCTCCCTGTAGATTTGCTTGTTGATCCGCATGACGTTCATCCTGAGGGTATTAGAGGAACCCCGGAACCCCTGGACTATCTCTATCCTTGGTTTCCATCCCGGCTCTGGGAGATACCGATAGATCCGTAGCCGTACCTCTGTTGGGAGGTCGAGAAGCCCAGGCATGATCTCGTCGTAAAACTGCGAGGGGACGTCCTGTTCGAGCCAATTGATCGATGAACGCTGCGTAACTGAAGAAGAGTATGGCTATGTGACTGAGTGATAGTGTATGTGCACAAAGAATGCTAGCAATCAAATTCGAAGAAAGATGGGAAGTACAGTACAACTTGATAGTGCTGCTTGAATTTATGCTTTGATGTAGACAGACGAAAAAGCAGGAGACGGCTGCCATACTGGGCAGGCAGAGGAAGGAGCTCACCAATACTTGCATTGTGACTTATATGCCGGCGTCTTTCAATACGAGGGAAGGCGCGACTAGAATGAGTAGAGCAGATTGTTGAACCGTTCGAACTCTTGAACCCTGGACGAAGTGTAGTGTGAATTAGGGTTACCGAGAGGTTTGCATTATCAAAGTCCTGTGGTATTCTGCTATCGACGCAGGATAAAGTAGATTGGATAGCTCCAAGATGTTCAAGAAAGAGTGACTACCCGCTTGCCAGCTTGCGCTTCTTCGCTGACTGGGTTTTAGCATATCTGCGGGCGCAAAATCCAAAGTAAAGTCCTCGGCCCAGCGTGCAATTCGCACGAAGGTGATCGAAACCTACCCTCTACTCGCTCCGCACATCGATGAGGTTATCCCAAAGAAATCGCAGTTGGACGTTCTAAAGCTGTGAGCTGCATCCAATCCTCTTATGGTCCAGGGCTGAGGGTGCCAGACCTGACCGAGTATCTCTCTACGCTCTTGACAACAAGCCTCTGTTCTGGCAACATATGGATGATCCGCTTATACCACATCTTCACGTTGTGCATACTTTTCCACAGTGCTTCTCCAAGGTCAGGATCGATCGAGGGGCTATTCGATTCGTCCTTTCGGGAGCAACATTGATGGCTCCCGGCTTGACCTCTGCTGGAGGCAGGTTGCCGGATACGGCCGAGCAGCTCAAGGAAGGAGATGTTGTGGTGGTGGAGGCTGAAGGTAAGGAAGAAGCATGTTTGGTGGGCCAACTGAGGATGGGAACGGAGGAAATCAAGGAGAAGAAAAAGGGCGTGGTCATAGACTCTGGACATTACCTGGGAGATGGTCTGTGGAAACTAGCAATAGACTAAAATTTGATCAAACCCAATATCGCATGCTGCGACAGATGGTTGCATCGAAACGCGCTTCGGTGCTTCAGGGTGTGCAAGTTGTTGACGGATTTGAAGCGCGAAAGCTCGCGACGGGATGGTGATTTTCCCTGAAGATCGGCCTCCCTCACGGTCAACTTTAGGAAAGCTCGCCATGAGTCGTGCAGAGGACGTAGAGTCACATCGGGTCAGTTTTCGGCAAGGATCGCTGCAACTTAGGAGAACATGATGTTCGATATCGAGGAGCCCCCGACCGCATGCTCTCGAGTCTTGGTCATCATTCTAGGAACCTGAGCTATGTACTGGCCTTTGGGTGCGCCCCGGATATATGCAGCTGCCAGAAGACGGCGCAAAGCCTCCGAAGACGATAACAAGCGCGATGATGGAGAGTTGCTCGACGCCAAAGATGGGGCTGCAATTTTGGCGCTTCGGATCTCGCGCAATGGGCAATTGTTTGTTACAGTCACAGCCACTACCCTGACTGTTTGGCAGATTTCAGTAAGGGATACAAGCTACTAGCTTGATGGGTTCTGACTGATTGACAGCCAGTTTTAGTTCTTGCGACGGCCACGAGATCTTCCCAATCCCTCAAGCAGTATGGCCCCAATGTCTCTGGCCTACTCCGCCCCGACTCCACAATAGCAGTCGTGCAGACCCTGAACGGCTTTCTCGTAACCTACAACATCACTGTAAGTTCCGAGGAACGAATATATCAGCATGTCTACGAAGTCGGTCATACGCGGCGGCAAAGCATTGCAAATCGCTTTGCTATCGAGGAGGAGCAGAAGGGTGTTCGAGAAGTGAACATCAGGTTTCGCATGGTGATCAAGATAGATGCTGGGATAGGTAAAGCTTTGGCCTTGGATGACGAGCTTGTTATAGCTACGGAGAAGCCAGCAGCTGTGCAATGTATTCGATGGGCTCCAGATGGTACGGGAAACCAGACGAGTACGGAGCTTGTAAGTCGAATGACATGGATCCAAAGAAAGTCCAACATCAAGGAAATGGTATACGACAGGGCAATGAGCCTTGCCGTGTGGATCTCTGGTGACGGCTCAGCTTACGCCGTCCAACGTCTGTCAGGTGTGCCAAAAGAACCTGACGCCCTCAGGAGGCTTTTCCGAGGGTATTGTTTTCATAACCCCAAGGATCAAGGTCAATCAGGCGTCAAAGCCGCGGTTAACGCACGCTTTTCGTTGTTGGCTATAGGTTGTGCCAACGCAGAGATTCAAATATACACTGCTAGAGATTACGTAGGGAGTATACCACTCTCGCACGTCCTTCAGTCTCCAGCGTCTTTGTCAACTACTGGTGCGATTACAAGCCTTAGCTACTCCCCGGACGGCTACTGTTTCTTTGCTGGTTATGAGAGAGGATGGGCATGCTGGAGCGTTTACGGGAAACCCGGAGGAAGTAGCTTCGGGGCCGATCGTACGCTATCGAAAGCAAATGCGGAGGGCTGGTTAGATGGTATCCGAGAAGGTGTATGGCTGAACGCCGGAGCGAATATTCTTCTGTCGTGTCCTCATGATGACCGACTCTGGATGCTAGCAATGGCGAAGAGTGCCGTCACCGGGTGCTTTTGCGCAGCTAACATATCTCGGACGGTATTGGTGACTGAATCAGACCTTATGATCTATCGAGGCTATGACCTGCCTCTACTTACCACCATCTCTGGAGATGCCTCGCTCTGGCATCATGTACAGATTCCATCGGCTTATTTGACAGTACAACGACCGATCCGGTGCGCAGTCATATCCCAAGACGGACGTTATATAGCCATCGCTGGTCGCCATGGACTTGCTCATTATAGTATTGGCAGCGGACGGTGGAAGACATTCGAAGACAGCGTGGCAGAGAACGCATTTGTCGTTCGAGGCGGCATGTGCTGGTATCAACATATACTGATCGCCGCGGTCGAAACGGAGGAGTACAATGAGGTGAATTTGCATTCCGAGATTGAACCGGTTGAACTCCAGAGCTGACTTTGAATAGCTACGTCTTTACTCTAGGGAACGGACTCTAGAAACATCCTCGCTCACATACACTGAACGGCTCCCTTCCCCCGCAGTGGTTTTAGCCCTGAGCGGACAAGACTCGTTGCTAGTATATACGTATGAAAACGTCCTGTATCACTATATCATCAACGCATCAACAGCGATAATATCCCTCGTACAGGTGGGACAAATCGCTCTACACGGCATTGTACGAGCGCCAGCGCGAGTCAGGGCTGTAAGCTGGATATTGCCAGACCACCAACTACGTAAGCTTGTCTGGCCTGTACTTCATAGCGAGGGCTGATGAAGAGTAGTGGACGGTGACCCTTCCCAAGATGTAGCGCAAGCTTCGGTGTTATTCCTTGTTGACGCGAAGCTCGTTCTGTTGCAGCCCTCGACCAGCGAGGAGGGCGAGTTAAAATACGATATGCGAATCATTGCTGGCAATGTAGAGTATTTCGACCTGATGCGCGACAAAGTGCCCCTCCATGGTACGCCTGAAGCATCACAACCGTCGTCTCCTCTCGAAGGCCTGCCAGAAAACCATCAAACGGATAGGGGTCTCAAAGATTCATTATGGTATTTTGACGGCGACCAGATACAGTGTTGGCCGGATGTCGAGGACCTCGTTCAGACCATCTCTAATGACAAGGAGAGAGAGCTGCCCAAGCCTATAGCAATCTCGACAGACTTCTATCCTTCGTCGATTCTGCTTGATAGAGGGATTGTACTCGGTATAGATGCAGACCTGGTGCAGCGACGAGATGTGCATTTCGCCTTCTTTCGGTACTCCATCAGAGTAAGCTTGCGTGCCATCTCCTATTTGAGATTGTGCTTACCATCGCCAGACGCAACTTATCTTACCCCAGATCCTCCACCGCTACATCACCTCGTTCGACTCTGCAGCAGCATCCAGCCTGTCACACCGATACCAACAGCTGCCTTACTTTCCCCATGCTCTGGAGGTTCTGCTTCACAATGTACTCGACGAAGAGGTGGATACGTCTCCACTGCCAGAAGATGCGTTATTACCATCAGTCCTATCCTTCCTCTCGTCATTCCCAGACTTTCTCGACATAGTCGTCCAATGCACCCGCAAAATCGAGGTCCGCTCTTGGCGTACTCTGTTCACTCACCTGCCTCCTCCGCTGGAGCTCTACGAAGCATCATTAGAGAAGGGTCTCCTCAAGACAGCTGGCGGCTACCTCCTCGTTTTGCACAACTTTAACGATCTTGAGTCCAGCTCGAAGCAATGTGTCAGGCTATTGAAACGGGCGAAAGAAGCAGGTGACTGGGAGTTGTGCAAAGAGCTAGCACGCTTCTTGATGGCGCTCGATGCGTCTGGCGACACATTACGGGAGGCACTCGCACGGATCGAACTAACCCCAGTAGCCAGTAGAACCGGCAGCACCGAAAGCACAACGCTGAAGACGCCGCGGCCTGATCAAGGCCGAGGTTGGGAGCAGTACAACCTCAATGGTACTGCAAACGGAGGCTTGAGCCCGAAAAGCCTGCGCAATACTCCAGAGAATCGCAGCCCAGGGATTCTAGGCACTACCCCGGAAGAAGAGGCTGATGCAGATGAGGTGGATTACTTTTCACCACGTAGTTCGATGACTGGTGGATGAGGGTCTACAGTAAGATCGTCGGCTCCGGTCCGGACTCATTAGCGAGGCGTGTACGGGCATTTTGAGATAGTCATCGGCATGAAGGATGGACACATCTTGTACCGAACAGCATTACATCCATCGAGGGAATATGTTCCTACCATCCTACCCGAGTCTTACCACTTGACATATGCAATCGGTGATTCCGTGCTCACCTAAGCCTGAACTCATCCCCGGCTGATCTAGACCCCACTGTACGTCGCCGCCCCCAGACCTTCTGCGCTACAATACACAAAGGTCGATAGGACTCCAATACCCAAGCCATATGAATCCAAAACCTCGATTTGCCCCGTTCCGCCCCATCACATGAGGAGCAAACAACCCCCCATTCACCCTTCCTCCGCCATCACGCATCACGATAACAGCCATGAGCAAACAATGGCCCCCGTTGACCCGCGAACGGATATCCGCTTCCAGGCCTCGACAATGCTAGCTTCATATTTCACGATGTGAGCGTCTAGAAAGATTTTGCTGTCAAACACGGTTCGGAACACGGCATCTGCACGGCCGTTGGGCTTGACGCAATGGCAGCAGACGATCTGTGGGCCGGGGAAAGGGGTGGGTAGGACCCGGCCGGACGGGGCGATGCGTCTGCATGCATGCAGGTAGGCGGACGGGTGGGTTGTAGCAGGGAATGGGTCGGTACGTCGGCGAAGAGTTTCAGAATCGGTGTCTGCATTTGAATCTGGGTTAGTCGATAACGAGAAGAGCTCAGCGTCAATGAGGGATCTGAACCAATATGCTTGGTTCGGGGCGTAGTGATAGAAATATGCCCATCTTGGGAGAAGACGATGGACTATGCTAGAGACGTACGATGCCAGGTACTTACAATGAATGTCAGAGGCAATCGCAATGGCTAACATGCTCCCAGAAATAAGCAGATACAGGGGAAAATGCAGATTGCCCTTCATTAGCCATGCCGTACCTTCTACACCTAAGCCCCCAGCTACCGCTCTAACCCTGTCATGTCAAACAATGCTGTGATCCATCTGAAATATCTCCGCAGTTCTATGGTCCCCGTCGCATCGGCTGCCGCATTTCAGTAGACGAACCGAAACCTTGGGTGGTCGTCACCGAGATTCTCCAAGTCTTCGCGCGAGAGGTCTAGCCTGTAGTCTCTGCCTCCTTTTTCTCGTTTCTTATTTTCCATCCTCAACCCCAGATAGAAAATCGTACATGCCAGTCCACATAGCCACAGCAGTGCAAGACTGACTCCGAAACCCACCGGATACGTAGGTGCTTCATTAGTGAGATATATGTTGCTCGCCACTATACCCCCACAGTTGCCAAAGCCAATCTGGACTGCCGCACCAATGCTCCTTTTGTAGTGGCCACTCAGATTGTTCATCAGCCATACAAGCACAATAGGCTGCGTTATATATCCGCCGCCGATGATGAAATAGATTGCGAGATAGCGGACGCGTACCGAAATAGCGTCCTGGCAAAGGAGTAGAATATAGCCAATCGAGGCGATCACAAGGCCTGACATGGCGAAGGCATAACGATGCCGACAGCGGTCTGACAGATAAGCAACCAAAAGCGCCAGCACGCAGGCCACAACGTAAACGGGAATAGACATCACTTGAGCGTGGACACTTGTCCAGCCAAACTGCTTAAGAATGGTTGGTGCGAAGAAAGAAGTCGAATAGCCATTGTTCACGATACCAAGATAGGCAATCGTGCTGGGGGCTCGAATCAGCATGATTGAGAAACAAGAGCGCCCGGCCAGGGACATACCCAATGTATATCTTCCAGTCTGAGAATGTTCGACGCCTGGCGTTTTTATTGAAGCGATCCATCCTAGCCTCTGGCACATCTTGGTTCAGGCGACGAGTGAGCAGCCGACGCTCCTCTGAGGTGAGAAATTTGGCTGTCTCCGGCCAATCGACAATGAAAAACTTTGAGAAGGTAGAGCAGACGATCGTTGCAATGCCTTCGATAATGAATATCCATCGCCAGCCGCTATAGCCTCTGATGCCGTCCATATTCGCCAGAGCATACGCCAGAAGCTGATTAAGTTAGAGAGACGCATTCAAAGAGTGAGGGGCGGCACATACACCGCTGAAAGATCCGGCGAGTATGCTCACGCAGAAGAAGAGGTTGAAACGCCACTGAAGCTCGTGAGGTTTGTAGTACATCGAAATGAGGTAGGTACAGCCTATCACACCTCAACCCATGTAGGTTGTAGGAGCAGAACAGTCAATACTTACCTGGGAAGAAGCCTGCTTCGAATAATCCAAGAAAGAACCTGCATACAACCAGCCCCGCGTAGCTTCGAGTCATTCCCTGACAAACAGTGGCAATACCTACGTTTGCGTCAACCTGGATAACAGAAGCAGGGTCACCAGAGCTCACCCCAGCAGACCATGATCAAGCTCAACCATGTTGAAGGGGAAAGCTTCCGGATGATGATATTACTTGGAACCTCGAAGAGGATATAAGGTATGAAGAAGACAAAAAGAGCGACATTGTAATCGCTGCCGCTCATGTGCAGGTCCACCTCAAGGCCTTGAAGGCGAGCATTGCCAATGTTGATTCGGTCGAGGAAGGCTAGCATGTAGAGCAATGAAATGACTGGGACCACATGAAGGTCACATTTCCAGAGCAACTTCTTCTCCAGTACTGAATCAATAGTGTCTTCCAAGCAGAGGTCGCCAAAGGCACTGCTCCTACTGGTGGTGTCTGTTGTTGACAGCGGCTTCTCAGGATCTTCACCCATTGTTGAGAGCGTGTGTATTGTAGTAACTCTTTAAGAGCGGATACTAAAGAAGCGACCGTATGGAAAGTGTGAGTCGGTGTGAGATATATCACGTGAAAGTGGATCTGTAATGACGATAGGGCGAGGGGCCTCGACGCGAGGACGTGCAGAAATGCGGAAACAACCTGAAGGCTCTTTCCGTACTGGAGAACTGAGAGGTAGTCTACGCAGAAGGAAGTACAGGAACGACACGGGAGACCTGAACGGATATATCGGAACTTGCTTCTGCCATCGAGGGATAGTGAGCACATTCCGAGTCCCCTGCATCTACTCGAGTCCTACAGTGCCCGCCACCCAGCTCTACCACCTCCGTGCCCGAAGCTCTCATGCTCCCTCACCTTCCTGACTTTGGCCAGCTGGGACCGGGTTGAGGGACGGCTAGTCGGCGATGGCCTACTTTGGATCGCCCTACTTTGGATCGCCCCATAATCACTGGTGTACTTTCGATGGTCAGCTTAACGCAAGGAAAGTAATGTCGCGTGAGTCGGTGAGGTGACACGAGGCCACATATACCGCAACGCACGCAGCCTAGACGCCGTTGGTGTTATATGCCAGACTTGCGTTCTCGAAGATTAGCTCCCGATGCCACGTAGAGTATGCCTCAAGAGCACAGACACAGTGTGTACCATCTTTTCGAGCCTTGGGACCCGGCTCTACACAAGACCCACGAGATCTCGGAACATACGATGGCCACGAGATAGCGTCGCAGGCGGAGAAAGAAGATATCGCAACCAATCGCAGTGGGTCCGGAAAAACGGAAGAAGGTAATGCTGCAACCGCCCTGGCGCAAGGACATTCCTGCCGCATTGAAGATTCTCCTCCGTGCTTGAATGGCGCTGTGGATGCTTGCAGGCTGCAGAAAAGTCTCCGCAGTTTGGACTGATGAATTGATTGCCGTTCTCATAGCCAGAACCAATTATCTAAGCAAAGCAAGGGCGAGTCCTCCTCAAGTCAGCTGTCGATCCACTCCGAGATTCCGCTACCGAGTCATTGTTGCTTTGCCGTACAGTTGACGCTGGGGCATCTCTGACGGCGGCCTTCTTGTCAAGCTTGTGAGATGGAGATGTTTGATGAGGTTATCGTCATCGACGCGTCCAAAGATAAAGTACAATGCCAGCAAAGAACTTTATTACATTGCAGACTGCAGTTGTGTATGCTTGGCGAGGGACCTTAGCAAGCGCGCTAAGGAGGCCGGGAGGCTCCATGACGATCTGCCGAGCTGCCGAACCTTATCAATCCAAGTGGTCCATGATGCTCGCATTTCGACGCTTCGCGCACAAAGCATTTGACGCACCGACCAAGGCTCTTATTCATTGTAATTGCGTGCTCTTTGTATATTTTGGCAGCATGACTGAGGCTTGGTGGAAAGAAGCGGTTATCTACCAGGTCTATCCATCATCCTTCCTCGACACCAACGGAGATGGTTGGGGAGATGTCAAGGGTGTAGGTTATCTTTTCGAGTGTCTCAAGAGACTTGAGACATGCCTCATGGCTTTATTAGCTTCAAGAGGGGATATGAAGTACTGACTCCGAAATCATTTAGATAACTTCTAAGCTCGATTACCTCAAGCAGCTGGGCGTCGATATAGTATGGGTGTCTCCAAGTCAGCTTTGCCCGTGTGAATCAATGTTAGGTTTGCTCAACGATTCGTAGTTTATAAGTCCCCTCAAAAAGACATGGGATATGACATAGCCGACTACAAAGCAATTGACAAAATCTATGGCACCATCGAGGATGTTGACGAGCTCATTGCCGAGCTGAAAAAGCACGACATGAAATTGATGATGGATCTTGTGGTAAATCACACTTCGGACGAAGTATGTACCTCTCCTGCACCTTTCTCATCGCACCATTTCATCTGCACTGGAAGGGGGCCAAGGCCATTACTCTGTTTTGACGTTTCGGGGCATTGACGTTTTGGCACTGTGCTTTCACTGGGCCTTGAAATCTATAGCCAAACTGTCATTCCGTTATGTCCACCATCAAAGAAATTTGCCGCACACCGCTTCGCCTGCGTCTCATCTCTTTCAAGCTCGGTCTTGGATACTGGCAGCGCTAAATGCCACTAGCATGCTTGGTTCCTGTCCTCACGTTCCTCTTCATCCGATTCAAAGCGCGATTGGTATATATGGAAGCCTCCTTCGGGATACGACAGTGATGGCAACCCCTTGCCCCCCAACAATTGGTCGCAGATCCTTGGAGAGGCCAACAGCGCTTGGACCTACGACGCACATACCAAAGAGTTCTTTCTTTCGCTGTTTACCCCGGAGCAACCAGATCTAAATTGGGAGAACCCTGCCGTACGCGCTGCGGTCCATGATGTCATGGCGTTCTGGCTTGAGCGTGGCGCCTGCGGTTACCGTATGGATGTTATCAACCTTATCAGCAAGGACCAGAGGTTTCTAGATGCACCACCAAGCCTGGGTAAGGATCGAAAGTATCATCCTGGCGGAAAATATTATGTCAATGGACCGCGCATGCACGAGTACCTTCGTGAAATCCATGATAAGGTCATAGTGAAGTACAACGCCATTACAGTGGGTGAGATGCCAGGTGTAACCGATATCAACGAGATCATCCGCACTGTAGGAAGCAAAAGTGGTGAACTGAATATGATATTCATATTCGACATCGTATGTATCGATGACATCCCAGGCCAGGTACGCATGACCTTGCAGCCATGGACCGTTAAAGACATCCGCCGCATTGTGGATAAGTGGCAAAGAGCGATGCTCGAGCACGATGGATGGAATAGCGTGTTCATAGACAATCACGACAATCCAAGGAGCGTGTCACGGTATACGGACGACAGTGATGATTTTCGCAATTATGGAGCAAAATTGTTAGCGCTGATGCAGACGACCCTGAATGGTACCTTGTTCGTGTATCAAGGCGAGGAGATAGGGATGAGGAACGTGCCGAAAAGTTGGAGCATCGAAGACGAATATAGAGATATCGAAAGCATAAACTTCTGGAAGAAGAGCAAAGCACTGTATGGAGACGATCCGAAGCAATTGGCCGAAGAGAGGAAAGTCCTTGAGCAGAAAGCGAGAGATCACGCGAGGACGCCTGTGCAGTGGAGTGCTGAGCCTAACGCCGGATTCTGTAAAGAGAGCGTAAAGCCTTGGATGAGGGTGAATGATGACTATAAAGACTGTAATACCGAAAATCAGATGAACGCCAACAATGAGGATGATCTTTC